>Ga0180435_10000154_pt1 | contig 70702 bp, 66 predicted proteins | sample SS_ome_3_FD_132467 | JGI IMG/M metagenome (GOLD analysis project Ga0180435, IMG submission 132467) | Hypersaline lake sediment archaeal communities from the Salton Sea, California, USA - SS_3_S_1 metaG | ecosystem: Environmental > Aquatic > Non-marine Saline and Alkaline > Hypersaline >... | reverse complement strand
GTGTACGGCCCCTGTACCACTGACTGGAACGTCCAGAAGGTGATCACGTCGACGATTGAGGGATCGGGCAAGTAGGTCACACGGACTTCGTGACGTATCGGGATTACAGAATGCTCGGTCCAGCAGGGACGTGGCCCCGTCCACTCCTGTGTACCATCGTTGGGAGTCGTGCCCAGTGAGTACCACGGCGGGCGCGACCATGTGTTCCAGTCCACTTCGAGAACCTCACCCTCCGCTGGATTTATGTCTGACTCCCACAGCACCTGAGTAGGCGCGCACGGTCGCCAGACGCTCCCGTCAGCAGGTTGAGTTATCTCGATGTACTCGGCCTGCACAACCAGAGGAGACCCGAGGAGCGCGCACACCATGATGCATGCTCTGAGTCTCATGGAGTAATCCTCCCTCTGCTTCTAGTTCTGTCGGACGCGCCCTAACTAGGAATTAGACTACTCAACGAACAACATGTCTAGACGTCTTCATGGGCAGCTTCCGACTGGGCTTTGGGCGCCGACATTCCCCGCAAGCGCCCTCAGTACGTCTTACAGCTCCACTTCACTACCGCGGAGCGTAGCGCGGTAGACTGCGGTTTCGGCCGCGTAGCGCTCGCGGCCGCTCCTTCTACAGGAGGTCGAGCGGGCTCGTCACGCCGTCCTTGCTCGACCCCACGAGGTGCGTGTACTGCATTGTCGTCCGGATGTCGGAGTGCCCCAGCAGTTGCTGCACCTTCCTGATGTTGTACCCAGCCTCCAGAAGGTGCGTCGCGAACGAGTGCCGGAGCGTGTGGCAAGACGCCTGCTTCGTCATCCCGCTTTTCCGCACCGCGTCCTTCATCGCCCGCTGCAGCACCGACTCGTGCTGGTGATGTCGCAACTGCTTGCCTGTCTCGGGGTCCGTCCACAACCGCGATGCCGGGAAGACGTACTGCCATCCCCACTCGCGCCCTCCGTTCGGGTACTTCCTCGCCAGGCTGTCCGGCAGCGAAGCCGCGACCTTCTTGTCCCTCAGGTCGTCGTCGTAGAGTTCCCTGACACGACCCAGTTGCGTGCGTAACATCGGCACTACCGAATCGGGCAGCAGCGCTACTCGGTCCTTCGCGCCCTTGCCGCCCCGCACTAGCAGCTGCCCGCGCTCGAAGTCGATGTCCTTGACCCTGAGGGCCATGCACTCGCTGAGCCGCAGTCCCGCCCCGTACAGCAGCGAAGCCATCAGGAGTGGCGTGCCCTTCATGCGTCGCAAGACCAGCTTCACCTCGTCTCTCGACAGCACGACCGGCAGCTTCTTCGGCTTCTTCGAGCGCTCGACGTCGGACACCCACCCGATGTCAAGCCCCAGAACCTCTCTATAGAGAAAGAGGATCGCGCTAAGGGCCTGTGACTGAGTAGACGCACTGACTCGGCGCTCGACCGCCAGGTGCGTCAGGAAGTCCCGCACCTCGGGGGCGCCCATCGTCCGCGGGTGCCGCTTGTCGTTATAGAGAACGAATCGACGGACCCAGGCTACGTATGCCTGCTCTGTCCGGGGGCTGTAGTGCCTCGCGCGCACAGCGTTGCGCACGCACTGCAACAGCTTGGGCGGTGCCGTCCTTGAGGGGGGATCGGCCAGGCGCACGGCTCCGACGTTGTGGGAACCGGGCCAGCCGGCGAGTGAGTGATGCCCGTTCTTGAGGTCCTCCGAGCGCATGCAACCACCTCGATCTCTGGGGCTGCAAGGGGCGTCGCCTGTTAGATTAGACTTCTACACTATACCGATATGACTGGAAGCTGTCAAGTTCGATTGCCGTGTGGCGGGGCAGTACGCGGCACGTGCCTGTTTCATTGGGGAATTATGCTGCGGGGACAGGGAGGGCAAACAGTGGATATCCTGCGGGAAGCACCACTCTACTCCATGGACCGAATCAGGTCCAGGTCTAGCTCGCCCTTCGCCCCCCACCCTCTCTTGCCGCCGGGGATGTCGGGACGGAACTCCTCGTAGAGTCGAAACGCTCTCTCGGCGAGGTCCTTTGGCTTGATGGAAGCGGCAAGTTCCTTCATCGCGGTGCGGGCGTCCTCGAGCGAGTCCTCGAACTTCTTCTCCAGATAGCGCTCCACGGATGCGGGGTCTATAGGCCTGTCCTTGACCACCGCGCGCACGCCGTCCTCAGTATCGATCGCCGGGATACCGCGCCCGCACAGCTCCACCCAGAACTCCTCCCCCCGCGACTGACCGTCAGGCTTCTTGCCCCTGCTCGGGCTGGGCTTGTAGATGCCGAGTCGGCGCCCTTTCGACTGCGCCGTCAGCCCTGCCACCGCCTTGCCCAGAGTCAGCGCCTCGTCACGCCTGTACCCAAGGCGCTCCGCTACGACCGAGGCCCAGAGCGTCAGCACCGGCGCACGGTTAATGGTCACGGTCTTCCTTGCCATGGCCGACCTCCACCCGGCGTGTGGCGACGACCTCCCTGACAGGGGCGCCGCAGCCAGAACAAGACTCGGGCCGGGACGCTCGCAGAAGCCTGCCTTGGCACTCCGAACCTTGTTGTCCCGGCCCGATACAGGCCGAACGTATCTCTCACGGGAACCCGGGCCGCCAAAGCACCCGTCAGCTCCCGAAGCGGGATCAGATCATCTTGCGGGAAGACAGCCCCAGCGAGCGCTTCACCTCACCCAATCTCCGCACGACGCTGTGCTTTGCGTCCTCCCACTCATCGCCCGACTTGTTCTCGAGCTCGTTGAGCTCGAGCTTGCAGCTCTTGAGTTCATTGCTCAGCGAGTCCAGATCGGCGTTCAGGTCGCTGCCCTTTCCTGCCGCGACCAGTTCGTTCATCCTCGACTCGCACATCGAAAGGTCCTCCTGGACCTTCTCCAGTGACACTTCATTGGCGCTCATCGTTCTCTCCGTTCTCTGTGGCGCGGCCTCTCGGCCGCTGCCAGCCACGCTCCTTCAGTCACCCAATATGATGCGGCTTCAGGCCCGGGGTTCCCGACATAGCCCAGGGATGGAGGTTCCGAGCTTCGTCCGGAGCGACGTAGGACAGCAGGGTCGCGCCCGCCCGCTTCGGTGCCTCTACTTCTCCCCCAGCAGCCGGATCCGGTCTCCCAGAACGTCGTGTATGTACAACATCTGCACGAGGACGATGAAGACGACCGCGAGAGGCGTCGCCAGAAGTACGCCCATCGCACCGAACAGAATGGCCATCACTATCTGCACGGTGATCAGGAGCGCGGGCGCCATGGAGACAGCCCTCTGCTGGATGAGCGGCGTGATGAAGTAGTTCTCAAGAAGCTGAACGAACGTGAAGACTATGATGACGTAGAGTACCTTGACCGGGCTCTCGACCAGAGCCACGAGCACGGCCGGGATCGCGCCAAGAACCGGCCCGAGGAACGGGACGAACGCCATCAGAGCGGCGATGAGCGCCAGCGCGAGGGGAACGGGCACTCCGGCTATCCACAGCCCGAGCGCGGTCAGGATGCCGACAACGAGCATGGAGGCGGCTCTGCCCACGAGCCACCAGCGCAGTGCCGTCCCCAGCGACTCGAAGACCTGGCGCATCCTCGGTCGCTTCCTGATCGGGAAGAGCCTGACGACGTTGCTGATGTACAGCTCAGGGGCGAGCGCCATGTAGATGCCCAGGAAGAGCACGAGCAACAGGTTGACGAGCGCGCCGAAGGTCGTCCAGAAGAAGCCGCCGACACCTCTGAGAACGTTCGTGCCCATCGGCAGGAGCTGCTCCGTGTCCGGCATCCACTCGATGACGTACTTCCCCAGCTCCCAGGTCGCGATGTAGCTCTCGAGCCGCTCAATGGCGTTGGGAAGCTGCTCGGACAGCCTTGCGATCTGCACCGCGACCGGAGGTCCGGCGAGCCACACGGCCGCCACGAAAAACCCGAAGAAGAACACGATGGCCAGCGCCAGGGCGGCCGGCCTTCTCATCCCGGTCAGACCCTGTATCACCAGCGCGATGCCGTCGAGGAAGACGGCTAGCAGCACGCCGGCAAAGACCGTCAGCAGCACGCTCGCGACCTGCCGCGCAAGGAGCAGGATCAGGACGACGCCGACCACGATCGCGGTGGCTGTCAGTGCCTTCCATGCGAACCGCTTGTCGTCGAACGCGCTGCGTCTCATGGCGTGTGCCCCTTCCCTGACCCGCGTACCTCGCTGCGCTGCCCGCTTCTACGACTTCCTGTGAAGGAACTTCGATGCTTTCCTGAGGTCCGCCCGCGCCGCGACCAGGAACACGCGGTCGCCCTCGCGCACCTCGGCGGAGCCCCTCGGGATGACGAAGTCCGACGTGTCGCGCCTGTAGATACCCGTGATGACGCACTCGGACGGGAACGCGGGGTCGGCCGCTATCTCACTGACGGTCTTACCCGACACTGACGCGCCCGGCGGTACCGAGTCGACCACGATCGAAGCGTTACCCGCGCCGAAGACGGCTATCTGCCGCAGGTGCGGCTCGTCGATCTCGAGGAGCAACTGGTTGACGAACACGTCCACGATGTGCGAGGTCGCGGCCACGCCCGCTCGCTTGTAGGCCCCCTCGTAGCGCGGGTCGCGCATGCGCGCGATGATCCTCGAAACGTCGAAGCTCTTCGCCAGGAGCGCGAACGCGAGGTTGTCGGCATCGCTGCGCATCGTGCTGACCGCGACGTCGGCCTTCTCGACCCCTGCCTGCTCCAGAACGTCGATGTCGGTGGCGTTGCCGTGGAGCACAAGAGCAGCCACGCTCGACGCCAGCTGCTCGCAGACGTCCTTGTCGTTGTCTATGATGACCACGTCGTGGTGGGCGTCCGCCAGACGTCCCGCAAGACTGGCTCCCACCAGACCCGCTCCCGCTATGACCACGTACATGCTACCTCCAGCTCTTCCGGCTGAACAGCAGGAGAAGCGGCAATATCTCCAATCGCCCGGCCAGCATGCCCAGAGTATAGACGATTTTGACGGTCGCGGGGAGTGCGACCATGTCGGACGCCGAGATGTAGCAGGGCCCGATGTTCCCGAGCGCTGAGAACATCCCGCTCGCGGACTCGAGCGCGCCGTGGCGCGACGCTAGCGCCGTCACGAGTCCGCCGAACGCCAGGAGGCCTATCCAGGCGAAGAAGAGAGCGGCCACGCGCCTGAGCTCCTCGGGCTCGACACGCTCACCGTCGATGACGACGGGCTGAACGCTGGCCCTCCCGTGAGTTGAGAGAAGAACCTGCCGGCGTATCATCTTGAAGAGGATGCCCGTCCTCAGCACCTTGATGCCGCCGCCGGTCGAACCCACGCAGCCGCCGACGACCATCAGGATAAGGAACACAAGCTTCGAGGCCGCCGGGTAGAGGTCAGAGCCGATGTCGCGCGTGGCGAACCCGGTGGTCGTCAGTATAGACACCACCTGGAACAGACTGGTTCGGAAGAGCTCCTCTCCTCGCGACAAGGCATCTCCCAACGCCAGACCCTGTGCGGTCACCGCCCGCGCCTGGTCGAAGACCACGAGCAGCGTCGCGCCGGCGACGATCGCCCAGAAGAGCCGCATCTCCAGACTGTCCCACAACGCCCGAAATCCCCCGCGCAGCACTCGGGAGTGAACGAAGAAGTTGATGCCACCCGCCAGCATCCCGAGGACCACCGTGTATTCGATGAGCGGAGCATTTCGGTAGCCCGCCGCCGCGTAGTGCCCGATGCTAGCGTCGTACGGAGAGTAGCCGCCGGTCGACAGAGCCGTCATCGCGTGAGACACACCGTCGAAGACCGACGTGCCCTCCAGCACGAGAGCGGCAGCGACCAGAGCCGTCAGTCCCGCGTATATGACCCAGAGTATACGCAGAGTGTGAAAGAGCCCGGGAGCAGGCCGCTTCGAGAAGACCTTGTGGCTCTCCGCGCTGTACAAGCGGTGGGCGGAACCACCCGTGTAGAGAATGGCGAGGAAGAACGCCAGAATCCCCAACCCACCGAGCCACTGGATGAACGCTCGCCAGAAGAGGATGCTCCGCGGCAACACGTCCAGGCCCTGGAGCATCGTGATCCCTGTGGTCGTGAACCCGCTGACAGTCTCGAAGTAGGCGTCCAGAAGACCGACGCGGAGCCCCAGCCAGAAAGGCACCGCCCCGATCGCCGAGACCACGATCCAGCCCAGTCCCGTGAGCATCATCGCGCGACGCCCGTCCAGCGGCGGGAAGCGCAGGTTGCGTTTGAGCGCCAGACCCAGGATGAGAGCAAGCAGCGCGGGAGCGCCGAATCCGACGCTCAGCATCGGGTCTCTCGCCGCGTCCCCGCACGCCAGCGAGTAGGCGAGCGGAACGAGCATGAGAAGACCGAACACCCAGACCAGCAGGCCGAGGTAGTCCAGTATCGGTCGCAGGTAGGAGAACCGGTTGCGCATTGTCTCAGCTCGCGGCGCCGTTCGGCTCGGGTCCGTGGCGCGTGCCGCCCGGTGAAAGCGACCGAGCGGGCCGTGCCGCCACACGGACGTCATGACCCGCTCGATCCTCGTTCCCACAGCAAAGGCCGTCGGTCGTGCCGCCGACAGCCGTCAGAGTGCTCCTAGTCGATCTTCATGAACTTGCTGCCCGGCGTGCCGCAGACCGGACAGACGTCCGGGGCTCCCTCGCCCACCGTGTGGCCGCAGACCGGGCAGACGTAGTAGGGGAAGTCGCCCTGTTCCGAGCCCAGTGAGTTCAGCAGTCCCTCGTACATCTCAGCGTGCGTGCGCTCCACGCGGTTGGCGTACTCGAACGAGCGCAGCGCCGCTTCGTTCTTCTCCGCCTTCGCTTGCTCGATCATCGCCGGGTACATGCTATTGAACTCGTGCGTCTCGCCCTCGATGGCGTCCTTGAGGTTCTCCTCCGTCGTGCCTACCGCGTCGAGCGCCCGCAGATGGTTGTGCGCGTGAACCGTCTCGGCAGCGGCCGCGGCCCGGAACATCCTCGCCACCTGAGTGTGGCCTTCCTTCTCCGCCATCTCGGCGAACGCAAGGTACTTGCGGTTCGCCTGCGACTCGCCCGCGAACGCGTCCCACAACGACTGTTCTGTCTTGGACATCTTCAGCTCCCTCTTGATGTGACTGGACCGCTCGCGGGGGCCTGCAGCCTAGGGGTCACCGGCACCGGCGCAAGGACAGACCGCTCACAGCGATGTCTTGATGGCGTCGAGCGTCTCACGGCACTCCGGCACCATCTTGAAGAACTCCTCCAGCTTCTCACAGGAGTAGTCCGCGCAGTGCGCGCAGTTGACCACTCCACGCTCCATCCCGCACTTCCGTATCTCACAGACGGTGCAGTGATGGAACAGCACTTCGCTTCCGGAAGTGCACCCATCGCAGTTGATGGACTCTGGCGCTATGTCGGCGCCGTACATCTTCGACCACGCCTCGGCGGTCTTCGCCCGCCGCTCGTCGTCGTTCTCCTTCGTGGCGATGTAGGCGTCGCAGGTTTGGCACCTCAGTCCGCAGATCGAGATCATCTCTCCCATCTTTCCTCCACCGCCGCGTCCGACCGCTTCCACACGCTGTGGCTAGATGGTGACCACTGCCTCCGTCTCCAGGACCTTCCCCACGACCTCGGCCATGTCGCTGACGCGCCCAACGGCCATCTTGTCGCTGATGCCGAAGTAGCCGGCGCAGGTCCCGCAAGCCACGAGGTCGACCCCGGCGCTCGCCAGGGCCTCGAGAGCGTCCAGGACCGGCGAGCCCTCTGCCAGCAGTTTGACCCCGGAGTTGTAGAACAGCATCGCCTCCGGCTTCGTGGGAGACGAGCACAGCTTGCGCAGGAACGATCCCATCAGCTTCGCTCCAAGCTCGTCCGCTCCGTCGCCAAGCCTGTCGCTGTCGACCACCACCAGTTTCCTCTGAGCCAATCGTGCCTCCCGCGATCGAATGCCGTGTTCTGATGCCTCTCACCTAGAGTGGTTTCCGGTCCTCCCGCCGGGGGCGCGGCGGCGCCGCCCGCCCCGGTGCTCAGCGGAGGGCCGGACAGCGGCATTCTACCGGGCGCTCCGCGCGAGCGCCAGAGGAAACACCTTCGCCCAGCGGAACCGCACCTTGTCATGAAAAGGCCGCCGGGCACGATCGCCCGGCGGCCTGTCTGTCTCTCTACTGTCCGCGTCCGGCCGCTCACCCGTGGTCGCGCGCCGGTATGCCGGTGCCGGCGTCCCCCTAGTCGGCCTTCTCCGATGCGAGCTCGCGCCCCGTCTTCCTCGAGAGGATGCGGAACTCCTCGCGTCCGAGTTCGCGGTCGTCGGTGATCTCTATTGAACGCCTCATGGCCTTTTCGAGGTTCCGGATCCACGAACCCTCTTCGGTCGCGAGGTCCACGGCGAGGTCTGTCGACACGACGAGTTCGAACTTCCTCTCGCGCGTGCTCGATGCCACGCGGCGAACGGCGCGCTCTATCAGCAGCATCAGCGAGTCGACGGAGAGGACCTTTCCGGTTCCCTCGCACTGCGGGCACGGATCGGTGTACTGGTGCAGCAGGCTCGGACGGACGCGCTGACGCGTCATCTGCACCAGCCCGAGTTCGCTGACGGGGTAGGTCTTGCTGCGCGCGCGGTCGCGGGCGAGCACCTTCTTGAGCTCCTGCACGACCTTCTGCCGGTTCGCCTCCGTCGCCATGTCGATGAAGTCGATGACGATGATGCCCCCGATGTCGCGCAGCCTCAACTGACGTCCTATTTCGCGCGCGGCGCCGAGGTTCGTCTTGAGGATGGTCTCTTCCTGGTTCTTCTTCCCCGTGTAGCGCCCCGTGTTGACGTCGATGGCCGTCAGAGCCTCCGTGTGGTCTATGACTATGTAGCCGCCCTTCTTGAAGTAGACCTTGCGTCGGAGGCTTTTCTCTATCTCACCCTCGATGTCGTAGGCGTCGAAGATGGGAGTGCTGTCCTTGTAGTACTCCACACGACCGCGCAGCTCCGGCGCGACCGTCCTAAGGTAACCCGCTATCTCCCGGTACCCGCGTCGCGAGTCCACTATGAGCCGGTCGACGTCGGCCGTGAAGACGTCTCGGACGAGCCCCGCGGTCAGTCCCATCTCCCTGTGGACGAGCGACGGCGCCCGCTTTGACTCGGAGATGCTGTTGACCTTCCGCCAGAGCTTGACGAGGTACTTGAGGTCGCGCTTGATCTGGCGCTTGCTCGCGCCCTCGGCCGCCGTCCTGACGATGAGCCCGCCCCACGGCGGACGGATCTCGCGCCCCAGTGCCTTGAGCCTGTCGCGCTCCGGCGACTTCTCTATCTTCCTCGACACGCCTACCGAACCGGAAAACGGCACGAGTACGAGGAACCTTCCCGGCAGCGAGATCTGGGTCGTCACCCTGGGACCCTTAGTGCCTATGGGCTCCTTGGTGACCTGAACTAGGATCTCCTGCCCCTTCTGCAGAAGGTCCTGGATGGGGACGTTCGGAGAGGCCATGCGCTGCCCCTCCTCCACCTCTATGGCGTCCTCGCCCAGTAGCTCAGCGAACTCCGCCGTGACGTCCCTCATGTCGGAGACGTGGAGGAACGCGCTCTTCTCCTGGCCGATATCCACGAACGCGGCCTGCATGCCTGGCAGGACCGCGCCAACTACGCCCTTGTAGATGTCCCCGACTATCCGACCGGCCTCTCCGCGCTCGACCATGATCTCCACCAGCTGGTGGTCCTCGAGCATGGCGATGCGCGTCTCACCGGTCGCCACGTTGACAATGATCTCCTTGTGCACACTGCTCCTCTGTATGGCGGGCCGGGTCTGCGGTCTGTGTCCCGACCGTCGCAGCACGACCCGCAAGCTCAAAGGGGGCGCCGCCCGGACGCTGCAGCCGCCCTGACGCCCCATGTCGTCTACTCTCAAGTATAGTCGCGCTATCGGATGGGTTCAAGTCCGCCGGTCGTGGCGGACCGCCGGAGTAGCGCAGTTCTGTGAACTCGGGCGAGTTCAGGGGGTTCACCGCTCCCCTCGGTCAGCAGCCTCACTACGTCCACGGGACGCATTGCGCCCTCATTGCCGAGCGACAGGACCACGCGGAGCGACCGGTCGCCTGCGCCCGCCCCGGCGGGTCCCGGTGCCCCCGGGGTCCCCCCGCGCCCCTCCGCGTCCGGGCCTGCCAGCACTTCCAGTTCCAGTATCTGGTCCTGCGGGCGTATGGTCTTGACCCTCTCGCCCTTCCGGACGTTGGCCTCCGGCGTCCGCCGCAGTTCGTCCACCCTCGAGGCGACCTCGCTGTCGGACAGCCCGGAGAGCCCCCTCAGTCCGCTGACGACGTACTCCGCCCCCTCGGCCATCGCGCTCACCGACCTCTTCGAGGAGACCGAAGCGACGGAGAGAACGCGCAGCCCCTCGGGCATGTGTTCCGACAGCCTCCGCTCGACCTCGGATCCGGTCGCCTGCCGGGTCAGTTCGAGATCGAAGAACTCGGCGTCACCGGTGGAGCCCACCGGCAGCGGCGGACCGAACGACATCTTCGGATGCGGGTTGAACCCCTGGGTGAAGACCACGGGAAGCCCGGACATCGAGATGGCCCGAAGAACGGACCGCACGATGTCGAGGTGGGAAACGAATCGCATCTCCGGTCCCTTGGCGTAGCGGACCCGCCAGCGCTCTCCACCGTTCTCGCCCCGGCGCACCTTGCGGTCGCGGCGCCCGAACGTGGCCCCCGTGTCGCCGGCCGTCGTGAGCGCGGCACCGCGCGCCGGCATCTCCCGGCCCTCCGCCGCCCTGGCCTCCCCCGGCGGAGCGCAGGCGCCGCAGTCGAAGCACCCATCCTCGCGGCAGTCCGGCGTCACCTCTCCCGCCAGCGCCTTGCTTCTTTCGGAGAGCAGGAACTCGTGCGTCGGCCCGGCGTCTATGTGGTCCCACGGGAGCGGACCGTCCAACGGACGCTCCGCCAGGTAGTCCTCAGGGACCATGCTGCGCTCCGCGAAGGCGGCCCGCCACCTGCCGAAGTCGAAGGTCTCTGTCCACCCGTCGAAGCGCGCTCCGGCGCGAAACGCGGACTCCACCGCCGGCCCCAGTGCGCGGTCCCCGCGAGCCATCACTCCCTCCAGGAACGAAACCTCGGGGTCACGCGTGGCCAACTTGATGCCTTTGAAGCGCCGCAGCCCCTCCCTGAGGAAGCGCTCCTTGTCGCGCGTCTCGGAAGGCAGGTCCTGGCGCTCCCACTGGAACGGCGTGTGTGCGCGCGGCACGAACGGAGAGATCGAGACGTTTATGCGCGCGCCCTTCTTGTGCGCTCGTGCCACGGAGCGGACCTTGCTCACAAGGTCCACGATGCCCTGAAGGTCCTCTTCAGTCTCAGTCGGCAGACCGATCATGAAGTAGAGCTTGATGCGGTTCCACCCCGACGCGAAGGCGACGTCCACGGTCTCGAGTATGCTCTCCTCTGTCTCGTTCTTGTTGATGACGTCTCGCAGCCGCTGCGTGCCCGCCTCCGGCGCGAACGTCAATCCGGCGCGCCGGACGCGACTGATGGAGTCCGCGAGCTCGAGCCCGAACCTGTCCACGCGAAGCGACGGCAGAGAGATGCTGACGCGCCGGTCAAACAGCCGGTCGTTCAGAGCCGCGATAACCTCAGGAAGCCCGTCGTGGTCCGAGGTCGATAGCGAGACGAGCGAAACCTCGTCGTACCCGGATGACGCTAGCCCCTCGTCCACGAGTTTGACGATGTCCTCCGGACTGCGCTGGCGTACCGGCCGAGTCACCATTCCCGGCTGGCAGAAGCGGCACCCGCGCGTGCAGCCTCGCATGATCTCGACCGACAGCCTGTCGTGCGTGGTCTCCATCACTGGCACGACCGGCACGCACGGATGCCCCTCGTAAGAGAGCGAGCGCTCCGCTCGGCGCCTGACGCTGGGGGCTCCGGAACCTCCGGGGTTCAGCAGCGGCACGTACACGCCCTCGAGACTCGCCGCTCGCTCGAGCAGCTCGCCGCGTGTGGCGCCCTCCTCCTTGGCCCGGACAACGAGGTCCGCGATGTCGAGGACGGCGCTCTCCCCGTCGCCTATCACCAGAGCGTCGAAGAACTCCGCGACCGGCTCCGGGTTGAAGGCGCACGGACCGCCGCCTATGACGAGCGGGAACTCCGCCCCACGCGCTCCGGCCTCGGCCCGCTCGCCCGCCCGCATAGGGACGCCCGCGAGGTCCAGCATCGCGAGGATGTTCGTGTAGTGAAGCTCGTACTGGAGGGTGAAGCCGATGACGTCGAACTCGGCCGCGGGAGTCCGGCTCTCGAGTGAGAACAGCGGAACGCCCGCCTCGCGCATCCGCTCCTCAATGTCGACCCACGGCGCGAACACGCGCTCTGCCGACACGTCCGGACGCCGATTGAGGATGTCGCCCAGCATCCGAATCCCGAGGTGGGACATCCCGATCTCGTAGACGTCCGGGAAGGCGAGCAGGAACCTGAGACGGACTTCCGCCGGGTCCTTGCTCGGGAGGTTGCGCTCGCCGCCGGTGTAGCGGCCGGGACGGGCCACCAGCGGCAGAACCTCGCGCTCGAGCTTGTCGGAGAGCTCGCTCAAGGATTCGGGCCTCGCACATGACGGCCTGGTGGCGCGGGCTAGAAAGAAGCGACGGCCGGCGCGAGCCGGCCGTCGATGGACTCGTGCCGAACGGGACTACGAAACGAGTGCTGCACCTCGGTCCAGCGCCTTGCGGTTGAGATCCATAACGTCCTCGCCCTTGCCGTACATCTGCGCGGGGAGCGACTTCGCCTTGAGCGTCTCCAGGTCTATCGTGCCGAGCTTCTTCGAGAACGCTCCCAGCATGACCATGTTGGCGGCGCGCGTCGAGCCGACCTCCTCGGCGACGTCGTTCGCGGGGACCTTGACGACGTTGACGTCGTCGCGCTTGACCTCGCGCTCGATGAGCGAGGAGTTGTAGAAGATCCAACCGCCCGGCTTGACCGTGTCCTCGAACTTATCGAGCGACGGACCGTTCATGATGAGGACCACGTCCGGCTCCTCGACCGTCGGCGCCGCTATCTCCCGGTCGGCGACAATGACCGAGCAGTTGGCCGTGCCGCCCCTCATCGCAGCGCCGTACTGCGGGAAGAACGTGGTGTGCTTGTCCTCGACCATGGCGGAGTACGAAATGAGCCGTCCCATGAGGACGATTCCCTGACCTCCGAAACCGGCGCACCTGATTCCCTGAGTCATCAGTTGTTCTCCTCCGCGGTGATGTCCTTGAAGACGCCCAGCGGGTAGTAGTCGAGCATGTTCTCCTTGAGCCAAGCCATCGCCTGCGGCGGCGTCATGCCCCAGTTGGTCGGGCAAGGCGAGAGGATCTCAACGAGCGCGTAGCCTCTCTTGTCCCTCGCCAGCTCGAACGCCTTCTTCATTGCCTTCTTGGTCTTGATGACGTTCTTCGGCGAGTCGACCGACGTGCGCGCCAGATAGGCGACGCCGCGAAGCGACTGCAGCAGCTCGCACACTCGGATCGGGTAGCCCGCAATGGACGGGTCACGTCCGTCCTGGCAGGTCGTAGCCCGCTGCCCTATGAGGGTCGTCGGCGCCATCTGCCCGCCGGTCATGCCGTAGATGGCGTTGTTGATGAAGATGGTGACGAAATTCTCTCCCCGGTTCGCCGCGTGGACCGTCTCCGCGGTGCCGATGGCCGCGAGGTCGCCGTCGCCCTGATAGCTGATAACGAAGCAGTCCGGGTTGGCCCTGCTCATCCCCGTCGCTACCGCCGCCGCCCTTCCGTGTGCAGCCGAGATCACGTCGAAGTTCCAGTAGAGGTCCGCGAACACCGAGCAGCCCACCGGCGCGATGCCGATGGCTCTCTCGCGGAGCCCGAACTCGTCGACCAGTTCGGAGACGAGCCTGTGCGCTATGCCGTGCCCGCAGCCCGGGCAGTACAGCGTCTTCGCCTCCTTCATCGCTTCCGGTCTCGCGAAGACCTGGTTCATGGTGTCCTCCTGGTGTCTGACTGGTCGCGCGCCGCTGGCCTCTTCACTCCGGCGAGCGCCGCCGCCCGCGTGCCGCTAGTAGTTCCTAACCACCTCGTCACCCTTGGTAGCCAGGCACTTCTTGAGCGCTTCGACGATGTCCGCCTGCTCCGGCAGTCCGCCCGCCGTGCGACCGTGCATGTGCACCTTCGTCCTGCAACCGGTCGCCAGCCTGACGTCCTCGGCCATCTGGCCGAGCGACAGCTCGACGACGAGCATGTGCTCGACCTTGTCGGCTAGCTTGCCGAGCGCCTCCATCGGGAACGGCCAGAGCGTGATCGGCCGGAACAGGCCGACCTTGATGCCCTGCTCGCGCGCCGTGTCCATCGCTGAACGCGCGATCCTCGCGGCCGTGCCGTAGGCGACTATGACTATGTCGGCGTCGGTGTCGACCTCTTCGTAGCGAGTCTCGTTGGCTACGATGGTCTCGTACTTCTTGAACAGGTCGAAGTTCCTCTTCTCCATCCCGGGAACGTTGAGCACCAGCGAAGTGATCAGGATTGGGTCCTTGGTCGCCGGGTCGCCCAGTCGCCAGTCGGCCTTAGAAGGCAGGTCCGGGATCGGCTTGTACTCGTGAAGCACGAGTGGCTCCATCATCTGGCCGAGGATGCCGTCCGCCAGGATCATCGTCGGCGTCCTGTACTTGTCGGCCAGGTCGAAGCCCAGCATCGTGAAGTCGTAGAGCTCCTGCACGTTCGTCGGTCCGAAGACGATGACACGGTAGTCGCCATGCCCGCCTCCGCGCGTCGACTGGAAGTAGTCTGACTGCGCGGGCGAGATGTTGCCGAGACCCGGTCCACCCCGGTTCACGTTGACGTAGAACACGGGCAGCTCGGCGCTCGCCATGTAGGAGATGCCCTCCTGCTTCAGGCTTATGCCCGGACTGGAGGACGACGTCATGCACCGCTCGCCGACAGCGGCGGAGCCGAAACACATGTTGATGGCCGCGATCTCGCTCTCCGTCTGTATGAAGACCCGCCCCTCCTCCACCATGCGCTTCGACATGTAGGCTGTAAGCTCGTTCTGCGGCGTGATGGGGTAGCCGTAGTAGGCCCTGCAGCCCGCCTGGACCGCCGCCTCACCCATGGCCTCGTTCCCCTTCATCAGGACCTTTTCCCCGATGGGTATCTTCGTACTCATGCGGTTCCTCCACCCAGGTTGGGCCTATTTGAAGACCTCGATGGCCGTGTCCGGGCACATCATCGCGCAGAACGCGCAACCGGTGCATTTCTCCGGGTCGAAGCACTCTGCGTAGTGGTAACCCATGCTGTTGAAACCTTCAGCGAGCCTGATGATCTTCTGCGGGCAGGCCTCGACGCAGTAGCCGCAGCCCTTGCACCGCTCGATGTCTACGACGATCTTCGGCACTCCAAACCCCCTTGACGAGAGCCGGCGCAGTGACAGGTTAACGCCCCTTTCGGGGGCGTCGAACTCTGAATGTCCCAAACCTTAGACAATGTATCACGAGCGGGTCAGGCCGCCAACACCTTTTCCTCGCCCCATGGTAGGACTGCGCGGGAGACCTGCGAGTGTGGGTTGGACAAGAGGCCGTCTCGACGGCCGGTCGCCACCCCGATCCTTTGGATGAGGTCAAGCACTGCGGGGTCGCCCCTGGCGGGCGACTTCGTGAGTCCGACTCGCCAACGGGTCCACTTCCGGACGCCGACTACGTCATCGACTCCCATGCCGCGTATGGCGGACAGGACCGACTCCCCGACCGTGCTCTCCCGGTCGCGCACGAGTATCGCGACCTCGTCTGCGGCCAGGTCGCCGCCGGCTGCCGAGGACATGGCGGGCGCGCCTGCATCGTCGTCTGAACCGGACTCACCAAGTTCGGTGATAACGTAGCGGTGCTTGTTGGGATTGGCGAAGATGTTCGTTCTTCGAACAAGCCCGTCGAGTGTCGCTCGCGCCTCTTCGATCGTCGATGCGTCGACGTCGACCTCCCACAGCTCCTCGCGCGACAGGTCCGACACACGGTCGCGGAGACCCATCTTCTCCTGTAGCGCCTCGAGCGCAGAGCGCCCCTCGTTGTCGGTGACCTTGAGCCCGACCGAGATCTGCAGGGTCTGAGTGGCCACGAGCTAGCCCCTCCTCTTCACGAAGCTCACGAGCGATGCGAGGACGCCGGCGCCGGGACCGGGAGCTCCGAGGTCGCCCCCCGCGGCCTCGCGCCTGCGCCTTCCCCACTCGCCGGGGAGGCCGGTCGGCACGTGGAACATCCAGGACGAACGCTCGGGGTGCGGCATCATGGCCACGACGTTCCCCTCGGGGTTCGACATTCCGGCGATGTCGCGAGCCGAGCCGTTCGGATTGTCGGGGAACCCGCGCGACGGCGAGCCGTCCGGCGCGCCGTACGTGAAGACGACCTGCCCGTTGGCGAACAGCTCTTCGATGAGTCCGTCCTGCGTCGTGACGAAGCGCCCCTCGGCGTGAGCGGTGGGCACGGGGACCGTCGACCCGGGCGTCAGTTCGGCCGTCGCGCACGATGCGCGGTGAGCCGGCACCAGGTGCGTCCAACGGGTGTAGTAGCCGTCGCGCCCCGGCATGATGTTGCGGGCGAGCCCCATCTGCACGCGCCCGAACTCGATGCCGGGCACCATACCCGCCTCGATGAGTATCTGAGCGCCGTTGCAGATGCCTATGACCGGCTTGCCGTTCTCTGCCTGTTCGAACAGGCAGTCCACGACGTGGTCTTTCGCAGCGATCCCGCCGGCCCGGACCCGGTCCTGGTAGGAGAAACCTCCGGGCAGCACGTATCCGTCGTAGGTCTCGAGCACGTCCTTCGGCCCGTTCCACATGAAGATGTCGCACGAGGCGCCCGCCGCGATCACCGCTCGCCGCGTCTCCTCCTCGCAGTTCATCCCCGGGAACCTCAGAACCGCTATCTTCGGCCTCTCACACACTTCGTCTCCCTGTTGCCTCGCCGCCGGTCCTCCCCCGCGGCGCGCCGCGGAGCCCGCCTATCGCACTCGTCCGCGCCTACAACATCAGCCTGCTCGCCCCGTTCTCCCAGGCGTCGCGCAGGTCGTCCTCCGACAGGTCCGCCCCACCCGCGCCCCTGACCATGAGGCCCGGCAGCGCCGTCGTCATTCCGATCTCGCTGAACCAGGCGCCGCGTTCCTTCAGCTTCGCCGTCACCTCGTGCACGTGCTCGGGGGCGATCTCGAGCACGTAGCCGCCGTTCTCGCTGAAGAGCGCCTGCACGACCTTGAGCCAGTCCATCTCTCCCGGCAGGCAGTCCACGCACGAGTCGACCTTGATGTCCGCCCCGACAACCAGGTCCTCGGGCGCCCCGAGCAGCATCTCCGCGACTGCTGTCACAAGACCGCCGTCGGAGATGTCGTGGCACGAGAGCACGAGCCCCGCCTGTATCGCGTCGGTGACACCCGCCATCATGGCGCGCTCTTCCTCAGGACGCACAAGCGGCGGCGACGCCCCCAGCGTCCCGATGTACTCACGCATGAACGCGGAAGCCCCGAGCTCACCGTGGCGCTCGCCGACGAGCAGGAGCGCGTTGCCCCTCCCCTTGATGCCCGACGTAGTGTGGTTGGAGATGTCGGGGACGCGCCCTACCGCGCACACGATCGGAGACGGCAGGATGGCGTTCCCCGCCGACGACTGGTTGTAGAAGCTGACGTTCCCGGAGATGATGGGAATCGGCTCGTCGGAGTCCTTCATGCCGATGCCGCGCGCCGCGTCGCCGATGCCGCGCACGGCCTCGACGAAGTCGTGGAAGACCTCCGGCACCTCAGGGTTCCCGAAGTTGAGGCAGTCGGTGAGCGCTATCGGCACGGCTCCGACCGCCGCCACGTTGCGAACGGCCTCGGCGACCGCCGCCGCGCCGGCCTGATAGGGGTCCAGGGCCGCAATGAACGGGTTCCCGTCCGCCGCGATGGCCATTCCTACCGTCTCGCCCGGAATGGGCGCTATCAACCCCGCGTCCGCTTCGCCCGGGCGCGCGACCGTGCACCCCTTGACTTCGCTGTCGTAGTGCCCGTAGACGTGCTCGCGCGACGCGACGTTCGGTGAGCCGAGCACCTTGAGGATGGCCGCCTTCAGGTCGACCTCCTCGATGGGCGGCTCCTCGGCCGTCTCGCGGCCGCGCTCCGTCCTCGTCCTGTCGTAGCACACGCCGGCCGTTATCTGCTCGGTCGAGGCGTCGCAGACGACCATACCCTCGTGCTCGAGCACGAACCGGGGCTCCGGTATGACCTCACCTATGACGACCGCCGCCGCGCCGTGGCACAGCTCCGGCAGCTCGAAGTCCTCGTTGAAGATCCTGACGACCTCGTCGGAGAGCCCCCGCGGCACCACGAAGCAGTAGCGCTCCTGCGTCTCCGAGCACGCAATGACCTCCGGCAGGAGACCCTTCTCGGCGACCGGGACCTTCGAGAGATCGACTCGCACGCCCAGCCCAGCTGCCGCGCCCAGTTCGGATGTGACGCAGGCGATGCCGCCGGCGCCCAGATCCTTGTAGCCGATGGGCACGCCGCGGTCCTTCAGCAGCTTCATCGCCTCCTGCGTGGCCACGGTCAGCATTCGTTTCAGGAACGGGTCCGGCACCTGCACAGCGTACTTGTCGTCGAGCGCCTTCTCCTCATCCAGGATGCGGGACGCGAACGTCGCGCCGCCGAAGCCCGACGGGTCAGTGGGCTTCCCGACGAGTATCAGGTCGTAGGGCTCGGTCGCCGCCTCCGCCGGCGCCCGGCTGCGCACGACGTCGCCCTCCTCGACAAGTCCGACCGCCACGACGTTGACCAGGCAGTTGTCGTCGAACGAGGAGTCGAAGTAGACGTCGCCTCCGAGATTCGGCACGCCCAGCGCGTTGCCGTACTGCCAGATCCCCTCGACGACGCCGTGCACGATCTCGCGGGTGCGCTCCGCGTGTCTGCCCTCGGGGTCGCCAAAGCGGAGCGGGTCGAGCACGCCCACGACGTCCGCCCCCATGCAGTAGACGTCGCGGACGATGCCGCCGATGCCGGTGGCGGCGCCCTCGTTCGGAACTACCTGTGAAGGGTGGTTGTGACTCTCGTGCGCGAGACAGATGCACCAGTTGCGTCCGCCGATCTCCGCGAACCGGACGACTCCCGCGTCCTCGCCGGGACCCAGCACGACGTTCGATGCATCAGTGGGAAGGTGTTCCTTCAGGACCTCTCGCGAGCTCTTGTAGGAGCAGTGCTCGCTCCACATCGTGTTGAAGATGTGGGACTCGACGACGGTGGGGTCGCGTCCCATCAGCTTGGCGATGCTGCGGGCTTCATCGAGCGTGAACGCCAGTCCCGCCGCGTCCAGACGCTCGCGCAGGACCTCGTCGTCGGCTCCCTCTATCTCGATGGTCGGTACCGCGCCGGCCGCGGTCCTGGTCAACGCGGGACCTCCTCGAGTTTGATCTCAAAGTCGTTCGTCTCGCCGCCGCGGAAGACAGAGACGGTTATGACGTCACCCACTCTCGAACCGAAGATGGCGCGCCTCGCCTGCCGAACGCTGCCGACCTCCGTCCCGTTGACCGCCGTCACTATGTCGCCCGCGCGGATGCCAGCCCGGTCGGCCGGGCTGTCGGGCTCGAGGAACGAGGCGAGCACGCCGCGAACGCTCGGAAGCCCGAGGTTCTGTGCCAGCGCCGGGTTGATGTCCTGAACACGCATCCCCACCCACACGTCGCGCACGCGCCCGAACTCGATGAGCTCGTTGATGATGAGACGGGCCATGTTGACCGGGATGGCGAAACCTACGCCCTGCGAACCCCCGCTCAGGCTGAAGATGAACGAGTTGATGCCGACGACCTCACCCGCCGAGTTGACCAGCGGCCCCCCTGAGTTGCCCGGGTTGATGGAGGCGTCGGTCTGGATCATGTCCTTGTAGATGGCGTCCGACTCGGCGTCGGCCAGAACGTCCCTGTGAAGCGCGCTGACGACGCCCGCCGTCACCGTAGGGTGCGGATCGTTGATGAAGTGCCCGAACGGGTTCCCGATCGCCACCACCCACTCCCCGATCATCAGGTCGTCGGAGTCACCTAGCGCCGCGACCGGCAGCTCGTCGCCCTCTACCTTGAGAACCGCGAGGTCGAACCGTGAGTCGTCGCCCAGCACCTGCGCCTCGAACTCCCGCCCGTCAGTCAGCGTGACGCGGACGTCGGTCGCTCCGCCCACCACGTGCTCGTTCGTCAGTATGTAACCGTCGCCGTCGACGATGACGCCGGAACCGAAGGACTGATAGGGCTCTCGGTAGACGCGGTCAGGGAAGTGACCGCGGAAGAAGCGCTCGAAGAAGTCCGCCCGAAGCGGATCGCTGCGTACCACGCGTGTCTTGACGGCGCTGATGGAGACCGTCGCGGGCCCCACTTCGTCCGAAGCCCGGACCAGCGCGGTCTGCCTGGAGAGCGACGTGCTGACGCCGCCGTCGTCACGCTGCTCGACTGCGAGAGACGACTGGCCCGACACGACCATTGCCATCCGCTCGGACTGCTCCCTCAGCGCCTTCACGGTGATCACCAGGCCCACGGTGATGCCGGCGATCACGAAAACGAGCGCGAGGATGATGTAGCGAGCGAGTCTCGACTCCAAGACGGCGCTCCTTCGGGGGTCCGTCCACCTGTCCGGTCTCCTCGATGCGCCGCTGGCGGCGGCCGTCATCGGGCGACCCCGAGTGCTATCTGTTCTTCACCTTTTCCCAGTCAGCGAGGAACGACTCGATGCCTCGGTCAGTCAGGGCGTGTTTGAACAGCTTGTCGAACACCGCGAACGGGATCGTGATGATGTCGGCGCCGGCCAGCGCCGACTCAACAACGTGCTGCGGGTGTCTCGCGCTCGCGACGATGACCTCGGTCTCGAACGCGTAGTTCTCGTAGATGTCCATGATCTCGCGGACGAGGTCCATCCCCGTGTGGCCCGCGTCGTCCAGCCTGCCGATGAACGGACTGACGAACGTCGCGCCGGCCTTGGCGGCCAGAAGCGCCTGATTCGACGAGAAGACGAGAGTGCAGTTCGTGCGGATGCCCAGCTCGCGCAGCATGTGCAGCGCCTTGACGCCCTCACGCGTCATCGGGATCTTGATGACCACGTTCTCGTGGATCTTGGAGAGCTCCTTGGCCTCCGCGACCATGCCCTCGGCCTCGAGACTCACGACTTCGGCGCTCACGGGACCATCGACGATCTCGCAGATCTCGCGGATGACGTCCTCGAACTTGCCCTCCTCGCGGGAGACCAGCGTCGGGTTCGTCGTCACACCGTCCACCACACCAAGCGCCGCGGCCTCTCGGATCTGCTCGACGTTCGCCGTGTCCAGGAAGATCTTCAACTCGTGCCTCCTAGTCGTATCGTACCGCTTCCAGGTAGAGCCCGTGCGGCGGCGCCGTCGGTCCGGCCGCTCCGCGATCACGGGCCTTCAGGATCTCCTCGAACTGGCTCGGAGACCTCTTCGCCCTGCCAACCTCGACCGCGGTACCTACGATGGACCTGACCATCCCGCGCAGGAACCGGTTGGCCGTTATCCTGAGGACGAGCATCCCTCCGTGGCCAGACCGTGATTCTAACGAAATCCCGGCCACTCGGCAACGGTGATGGTCGGGCTCGCTTCCCGCCAGACAGAAGGACGAGAAGTCGTGCTCGCCTTCCAGGAGCGAGAGGGCCGCTCCCATGGCCTCCATGTCCAGCGCGGCGCTTACGAACCAGCGATTCCTGCGCCATACGGGGCTCTCACGGTGACCTATCAGGTAGAGGTAGGACCTCGAGACGGCGTCGAACCGGGCGTGGAACGAGTCCGGGACGTCCTCTACCGCCAGCACGCGGGCGTCTCGCTCGAGCCTGGCGTTCAGCGCCCCGGCCAGCCTGTCGCAGGGCAGGTCCAGCGGAACGAACACGCTCGCGACCTGCCCGAGAGCGTGGACGCCGGCGTCCGTGCGCCCGGAGCCGGTCACCCTGGTCTCGTCCCCGACCAGTTCGGCGACGGCGCGTTCGAGTTCGCCCTGTACGGTGCGCTGTCCGGGCTGGACCTGCCAGCCCGCGAAGTCGGTGCCGTCGTACTCTACAGTAAGCTTGAGATTGCGAGGGTGCATGCGACGAGGGCTCCCACGACTATGAAGCCGACGGCGTCTCTGCCGTCGAGCGTCAGTTCCACGTACTTGGTCCTACCGGCGGCGCCGCGATAGCACCGGGCGTCCATGGCGAGCGCCAGGTCGTCGGCTCGTCTGAACGCGCTGGCGAAGAGCGGCACGAGAATAGGCACCGCGCTCCGCGCGCGGGAAACGAGTCCACCCTCGAAGCTGACCCCGCGTCCCATCTGGGCCTTGACGATGCGCCCCGCCTCGTCGAGCAGCGTCGGCACGAACCTGAGAGCTATGACAGACACCATCGCGAGTTCGTGCACGGGCAGCCCCACACGCTGGAACGGCCCCAGCAGCCGCTCGATGCCGTCGCCGAGGTCGACAGGCGACGTCGTTGCCGTCAGCACGGTCGCGATGGACACCATGAGGGCGACGCGCCACGCGAAGACCGCGCCGATCGCGAGCCCCTCCGACGACAGCCACGGCAGGAACGAGAGGACCGGCGTGCCCCTGGTCAAGAAGCCGTGCATGACGAACACGATGATGATGAGCCACTTGAGCGACGCGAGGTTGCGGAATAGGAACCCCACCTTCAGGCGCGAGAGAACGACGAGCGCGAGGAGCGCCAACGTCATGAACGCGTAGGCCGCCGGGCTGTCTGTGACGAGCACCGCCACGAGCAGCGCGAGCGCGCCGAGCATCTTCACTCGTGGGTCAAGCCCGTGCACCGGCGAGTCCGTGGGGTAGTAGCGCCCCAGCGTCAGGTCCGCAATGAAGCTCATTCGAGCAGCAGCTCCGCTATCTGCACCGCGTTCAGCGCGGCGCCCTTCCTGAGATTGTCCGCGACCACCCACATCCAGAGCCCGTTCCTGACCGACTCGTCGCGCCGGATGCGACCGATCCAGGTCTCGTCCGAGCCAGAGGCGTCGACCTGCGTCGGGTAGGACTCGGTCGAGGTGTCGTCGAGCACACGCATCCCGGGGCTCGCGTCGAGCAGCGTTCGAAGCTCGTCCGGCTCCATCGGCCTCACGGTCTCCACGTTCATTGCTACCGCGTGCGACCGAAGCACCGGCACCCGAACGCAGGTGACGGTCACGGGTAGTTCGGCGAGGCCCAGTATCTTCCGGGTCTCGTTGACCATCTTGACCTCTTCGCGAGTGTCTCCGTCCTCGTCGAAGTCGTCTATGTGCGGCAGGCAGTTGAACGCGATCTGAGAGGGATAGACCTCCGTCACTACCGGCTCGCCCGCAAGCACGGCCCGCGTCTGTTCGACCAGCTCGTCCATCGCCGCGAGACCGGTCCCGGAGACCGACTGGTAGGTACAGGCGACGACGCGCGAGAGCCCCACCTCGCGGCGGATGACCTCGAGCGGCAGCACGATCTGAATCGTCGAGCAGTTGGGATTGGCGATGATGCCGTCGTGAGACTCCGCGGCGGGGGAATTGACCTCCGGGACCACCAGCGGCACGTCGGGGTCCATGCGGAAGGCCCGGCTGTTGTCGATGGCCACCGCGCCCGCGCTCACGGCCGCCGGCACGAACTCCGCGGAAACCGAAGCGCTCGTGGCGAAGAGCACGATGTCGAGGCCCGCGAGGCTATCCTCGGAGAGCGGCACCACGCGCACGTCGCGGCCCCGGAACTCGACGGTGCGCTCGCCTCCCCTGTCCGACGCCATGACGGTCAGCGACTCGACAGGAAAGGCGCGCTCCTCGAGCACCCGCAGCATCTCGAGCCCGACGGCGCCCGTAGCGCCGGCAACGCCGACGCGCCTCCCGCTGCTCGCGCCGCGCGCCGCCTGCCCCTCGCCAGTCCCTCTCGGCGCCATTCCTAGATCTCCTCTATGGCGAGCCCGGGCAGCCATCCCTCGAGGTCCGTCCCCTCCACGGACACGCGCGCCCAGTCGTCTCGCGCCTCTCTCAATCGGACCTTCGTCCCCTCGTGCAGTCGGAACTCGAGCACGAAGTCGTCGCCCGGGCCGGTGCGCACCGGCACGTCGGCCGCCACTATGACAGCCTCCCGAACGGCGCTCTCTCGATGTATGCGATAGACCAGAGTCGCTCCCGTCAGCGCGAGAAGCACAAGCACGACCACGAGCGTTCGCTGTATCCACGGCGCGAATGCGCCGCTAAGCACGCCGGCGATGACGCACGCGACCGCGACGAAGTAGAGAAGGCTGACCGCCGCTGCCACGCGGCCCGCTTCCGCACGCCGGAAGAACCGCTCGATGGCTTCGGAAGCCGCTCCTCCGACCCGCACCTGACGGTCCGCAAGTTGCTCACGCACGAACTCGAGGTTCGCGGCCGCGTCCTCGTGCGAGCCGTCCAGCCGTAGCGCGCGCTCGTAGCTGAGAACCGCCCCGGCGATGTCCCCCTCCATGTATCTGGCGTTGCCGAGGTTGTAGTAGACGTCCGCGTTCAGGAAGCCGCCCTCGAGGATGGCCTCGTAGAGAGCCGCGGCCTCCCCGTGACGGCCCTGAGAGTAGAGGTCGTTCGCCTCGCGGAAGGCGGCCCGCGCCTCGTCGGCTGCGATCTCTAAGGCGCCGCTCGGGCGGTCCTGTGCAAAGGCCGCAGCCGCGAGCAGCACCAGCACTAGGAGCAGCAAGGCCGCGGGCGGCCGTTCTGTGAATGCCCGACGCCTCATCTCCTTCTCCTCTTCGCGGAGAGACGCTCCAGCTCCTTCAGACACCCCTCCGCCTCCGACACGAGCCGTTCGCTCTCGACTGCTCCGGTGTCGCCGGCGAACCGGCCCAGATCGCAGTCGCTCATCAGCTTCCTCACGCGCTCGATGGTCGATTCGGCCGCTCCGGCCGACCACAGCAGATCGGCCAGCTCCGGCAAGGTCATGCCTCTGGCGCCGACCTTGAGCCTCGCGCCGATGAAGTCGACCACCGCGCGAGAGACCGACGAGCACACCGCCGCGGAGTCGCCACTCGCGAGCGCATCCCGCGCCGCCTTGAGCTCTCGCCTCGCCCGCGCCGGCGCCTTCATGTAGCGCTCAAGCCCCTCCTCTCCCGCGAAGCGGTCGCGCCTCCTGCGGACGGCCACCGCGCCGGCGAGCGCCGCCAGCGGAAGAAGCTGCAGGATGAGGAAGTAGGGACGGCGGTGGAGCGGCGTGTCAGCCGCCTCGATGTCGTCAGGCTCGCGTATGTATCTGATGTCCCGGCCGAGTCTCGCGATGGCCGCGCGCGCCGGAAGCTCCGGCCCGGCATCGCCCTCCTCAGCAGGGAGGACGCTCAGCGACAGCTCCTCGGAAGCACGGGTCTCGTAGCTCCCGGTTCGTGGATCGAAGAACGAGAACTCGACCGGCGGTATGGTCTTCGGGCCGGCGGTCTGCGGCACCAGCACGTACTCGTATGTCTTCCGACCGGTCACGAGCGCGTTCTTGACATCGGTGTCCGTCGAGGTGCCCGACTCGTACACGCGGAACTCGGGCAGCTCAGGCAGCTCTGGGTCCGGCACGGATCGGATGTTGCCCGTCCCGCGGACAGAGATCTTGAGGGTCGCCGGCTTCCACTGGTCCACCCGGTCCGTGTCGAGCGACGCGGAGAACGTGAAGTCGCCTACCGCTCCGCCGAACGACAGCGGCCTGCCCTCCGCCGGGAGCGGCAGTATCTCGACCTCGATGGGTTCGGTCTGCGTGGTCTTCAGTGGGCCGCCGCGAGAGAAAAAGGTGACGGCGGCCGCGCGTTCCCGGTATGTGAGAGATGCCGGTCCTACGGTGGCCGCACCCGCCGAGGTCCCGAACAGCGCGGTCTTGATCTCTATGACGACGTAGCGGATGCCGTCGACGACCTCGTAGTACTCGTCGCGCTCCGGGATGTCGACGACCCAGAAACCGGTGAGGTCGGCCGGAACGTACTGCGGCTGGTCCCAGAGGTCGACGGCTCGGTAGAACTTGAAGGAGTATGTGATCTGCTCGCCAACGTAGGCCTGCTTCTTCGACACCGAACTCGTGATGAAGACGTTGCGTCCGCTCGACTCCACGCCCGAAGACGCCCGTTCCTCTCGCTCGGCGGGCTGTCTTGGCGCCTCCCCCTCGACGACCTCGACCTCAATAGGCTCCGTCGAGTAGACCGACCCTCCGAACTCGACCTCTACCGCTCCTATCGTGAACTCGCCCACGCCCTTGGGCAGTAGCCGGTAGCTCCAGGACCTTGAGCTGGTCATCTCGCCGTTGACCCAGCTCATGTTGGTCGACGAACCGGCCGAGTAGACGGAGAAGTGCTCATCGAGGGGCGGAAGCGTCGGCGTGCCGACCTGCCTCATGGTCCCCCGGACCTCCACCGTCAGAACGAGCTGGTCACTTTGTGAGACGACGTTCCTGTCCACTCGCGCGGTGACCTCGACCTCGTCGTCCGCGAGCGCCGCGCCGGGAGCGAAGGCCAGAAGCGCCCCGGCCGCGAGCAGGACCGTGAACAAGGCTCGCTTCGTGAGACGCGCGCAACCCGCTCCACATCCTATGCGGCTACCAGTCCTTATCGACCTTCTCCTTCCTGCCCGCCTTGGCCGCGCGCAGTTCCTCCTGCAGCTCGGCCTCCGCGTCCTCTATCGCGTCAAGGAGCCGCTCGGCCTCTTCCGGAGACATCGCCTGCTCCTCCTGCTCTCCCTGCTGCTCCTGCTGGTCCTGTTGTTCCTGCTCGTTCTGCTGTTCCTGCTGGTTCTCTTGGTCCTGTTGTTCCTGCTGGTCCTGCTGGTCCTGCTCGTTCTGCTGCTCCTGCTGCTCCTGCTGGTCCTGCTCGTTCTGCTGGTCCTGCTGGTCCTGGTCGTTCTGCTGCTCCTGCTGGTCCTGCTCGTTCTGCTGGTTCTGCTGTTGCTGCTGCTGCTCCAGCAGCTTAAGCGCGATCTCGAGGTTGTGCTTGGCCTCTGCGTCGTCGGGAGCGAGCTTGAGCGCGCCCTTGTACGCCTCGACTGCCGTGTCTATCTGACCCGCCTGCAGGAACGCGTTGCCGGCGTTGTAGAGAGAGGCGGACGCGAGTGCCGGATCGTCCGAGGCTCCCGCCGCCGCGTACTCCCTAAGAGCGTCGGCGACCTCGCCCTTCCGGTAAAGGGCGTTCCCCGCGTTGAAGGCGAGCGCCAGGAGTTCGGGTGAGAGCACCTGCGCACCCCGGTACTCCGCGAGGGCTTCGTCGTACTTGCCGTCCTCGTAGAGATGGTTGCCCTTCCGGTTACGCGACTCCGCTGAGTCGCCGAACCCGACGAGAACCGGATAGAGCGCCACGAGCATCACCGCTGCCAGCGCGACGGTCCCTCGATCGGCCGGGCGGCCGAATCGAGACGCCGCGACCTCACCCTGAGTCCGCCTACTCACCGCGTCTCCTCCTCGCCGTCTCGGGCAGGAAGGACCCCAGGAGCAGGAAGCCGAGGGAGACGGCCAGCGGGAGCTGGAAGCGCTCCTCGTAGTAGGCCATCATCTTCGACTCGAGCTCTCCCTGCTGCATGCCAGAGATGGCCTCCGCGATTGCGGCCAGCTCCCGTTCGTTGTCCGTCGCGCGGAAGTAGCGACCGCCGGTAACGGCCGCCACGTCGATCAGCGTCGACTCGTCCAGCCGCGACATGATGATCTGACCCTGCTGGTCGCGCTTGTATCCCGTGCCCTGCCCGGGCTCCAGGGGAATGGGCTCACCAGACGTCGAGCCCAGTCCGATCGTGTAGATGACTACCCCGGCCTCGGCCGCTTCCTGCGCCGCGGCCATGGGGTCCGAGCCGTGGTCCTCTCCGTCGGTCATGACCACAAGCACCTTTGCTCGGTCAGGCTGCGTCGACAGAGAACGCACGCCTTGCCGGATCGCTTCCCCCAGCGCGGTGCCCGGTCTGGGGATTGTGCCCGGCTCCACGGCTGAAAGTAGCATCGTGGCCGCGCCGTAGTCCAGCGTCAACGGACACTGCACGAAGGCGGCGCCGGAGAATGTGATGATCCCGACACGGTCCCCGTCCAGCAGACCGACCAGCGAGAACGCCTCACGCCTCGCCTTCTCGAGCCTGTCGGGCTTCAGGTCGCGCGCCCTCATCGACTCCGACACGTCGATCGCGAGCATTAGGTCGACGCCCGTGCGCTTCGCCACGCCCATACGGGTCCCGACCTGGGGACGGCCGGCGGCGAGCCCGAGGAACACAACGCTCACGACGACGAGCGTCGCCCGCAGTCTCAACCTCCCCTGGGACGCGCCAGGCGCCAACCGCACCATGAGGGAGTCCTCGGCGAACGCCCTCCGCGCCCGTCGTCTCCGCGCGAGCGCGAGAGATGAGAGCACGATGGCGGCAACGGTCGGGACCGCCAAAAGCCAGATGATCAGCTGCCCTGTGGGAACCGCAAACCTCACGTGACCTCCGGTCCGCGGGCGCCCCGGGCCCGCGGCGTGGTTCGGGCGACTGGGCGCCTACGGCATTCCTCTCAGTATCGTCGCGCCGGCCAGCAGCTCGAGCAGCAGAACAACGAGCCCGAGAAGCATGAATCTCGGCGCGAGTTCCTCGTAGGTCGTGAAATGCTTGACCTCTATCTTCGTCTTCTCCAGCTCGCCGATGCGCTGGTAGATGTCCGCGAGCATTCCCTCGGTCTTCGCCCGGAAGTAACGGCCTCCCGTCAGCGACGCGATCTCCGACAGGACGTCCTCGTCCAGGTCGTTCTCGATGTGGATGTAGCGACGCCCCAGCACGGGATCGTCAACCGGCACTCTGCCCCCCTCCGGCGTTCCCGCACCTATCGTGTAGACCTTGATCCCGAGCGCGGCCGCCGCTTGGGCCGCCGTGATGGGGTCAATCTCCCCCGCGTTGCTGCGCCCGTCGGTCAGCAGGATGACGACCTTGCTGTCGGCGTCGGTCCCCCTCAGACGATTGGCCGCCGTAGCGATGGCCATGCCGATCGCCGTCTGTCGCTCGTCGATCATCCCGATCTCAACCGACTCCAGAAGCTCCAGCAGCACGTTGTAGTCGAGGGTGAGCGGACACTGCGTGAAGCTGTCGGCCGCGAACACGACCATGCCTATGCGGTCGGTCGTTCGGCCGCGGATGAAGTCCGCGACAACCTCCTTGGCGACACCCAGCCGGTTCTTCGGCCTGAAGTCCTCCGCGCGCATGCTGCCCGAGACGTCGACGGCCAGCATGATGTCGATGCCCTCGGACAGGACCGACTCCGTGCCGCTTCCCGCCTGCGGGCGCGCCAGCGCGAAAACCAGAAGCGCGAGCGCCAGCGACCTGAGGGAGACGCTCGCGACTCGCTTCCAGAGCGCTCGCTTCCCCGACAGCTCGCGGACGACCGAGAGGTCGGGAAACCGCACGGCCGGACGTCTTGCGCGCCTGAACCTGATCTCGGTCGCGACGTAGAGCGGCACTAGCAGAAGGAGGAACAGCATGGCCGGACTGGCGAGTCGCGTCATGGCGTCGCCTCCTCCCCCCTCAGCCGCGTCCTTTCTATGAAGTCGCGAGCCTCGGCCATGTCGGCCCGTGCACGCTCCTCGGCTGGCCGGTGCTTCGCGAACTTCGCGAGGTCGGCGTGAGCGAGGTAGCTCGTGCTCCAGTCGATCTCCGACTGCTCTATGCGCGCGTCTCTCATCGCTTCCGGCAGCTCGCTCGTCGTCATGTCAATGGCGTCCACACCGAACCGGTCTCGCAGGTACAGGCGGACTATCTCCGTCACGCGGACGTAGAACGCAGCGATCTCACCGCGCCCGATCAAATCGTCACGCTCGAGTTCATCCAGACGCTCCAGGGCCACGACGTGCGCCGCGATTCGGGGCACGGCTGGCTCCTCGACGACGTCCTCGTCCTCCGCCTCCGCGCCGCGGCTCATCAGCCATCTCCGCATGAAGTAGCCTCCGACGGCGAGCGCAGCCAGCACCAGAGCTCCAACGACCAGGGGCCACCAGTTGCGCGGCAGCTGGACCGGCGGCTTGATGTCCAGCGGACCCACCTCCTGGTCCTCCCGGACATCCGGCAGTACGCTCACAATGGTGACAGCGAGCGAGTCGCTGTAGGCCCAGCCGGTGTCGCCCTCGGCGGTCACGTAGGTGAACTCGAGAGACGGAACGGTGAGCTCGCCCGTCTCGAACGCGGCGACGAGCAGGTCGAACGTCTCGACAACACGCCCCTCCCGCTCCACCGGCTCCGAGGGCGTCGCGCCCAGCACTTCGAAAGGCGTCAGCTCTGAGGCGAGTTCGAGAGGCAGGACGTTCACGTCGGCGGCGCGGTCGACCGTCAGAACGTAGCGAAGCTGGTCGCCGATGGTGGCCGAGTCGGGCGACACGGCGACCGACACCACTACGGGACGGGCGCCGGACACGGCACCGTCCTGCGCCGCCGCGCAGTCGGGCGTCGTCAGGGCGGCGGCCACGAGCATCGCGAAGGCGAGTGGTCTAAGTCCTGTCATCACCGCCCCCTCGCCGCCACGGTCGGACCCGCGCGCCGGGCCCGCATGCGGAAGAAGCGCTCGAGCGGCTCGACGTACGGGCGGGCGGTCGAGACAGCGATTCGATCTACCCCCAGCTTCCTGAAGCTCCGGTCCCTCTCAGATCGCCGTCGTGCGATCTCCCGCTCGAACCTCTCCACGAACCGCTCGTCGCCGGCGTCGATCGTCACGCGCTCTCCGGTCTCTGCGTCTTCAAGCTCGACGAGCCCGACCCGGGGAAGTTCGATCTCACGGGGGTCCGACACGTCGACCGCTATCAGGTCGAACCGTCGATTCGCGACGGAGAGCGCCCTCTCGTATCCTGTAGTCTGGAAATCGCTGACCAGGAACACGACCGCGTGCCTGCGCACGACGTTCGCGAGGTAGTCGAGCGCCATCGGGATGTCGGTGCCGGTCCCCTCCGGCTCCGAGTAGAGTAGCTCGCGCACCACGCGTAGCACGTGACGCCTGCCCTTCTGAGGAGGTACGACCTTCTCGATTCGGTCGCTGAACATGACTAGACCGACGCGGTCGTTGTTGCGCGTCGCCGAGAACGCGAGCACTGCGCACAGCTCCGCGGCCAGCTCGGCCTTGAACCGGTCTACCGTGCCGAACGCTCCCGAACCGCTCGCGTCCACCACGAACATGATGGTCAGCTCGCGCTCTTCGTCGAATTTCTTGACGTAGGGATGTCCGGTCCGGGCCGTGACGTTCCAGTCGATCGACCGGATGTCGTCACCGGGAAGGTACTCGCGCACCTCGGTGAACTCTATGCCGCGGCCCTTGAAGACGCTCTGGTACTCGCCGGAGAAAACGTCGGACACCAGGCGCCTCGTCCGGATCTCGATCCTGCGTATCTTCTTGAGGATCTCAGTCGGGATCATAGACGCTCGGCCCTCTAGGGAACCTCGATGTTGTCCAGTATCCGCTGAACTACGTCCTCCGAGGTCAGCTCCTCCGCCTCGGCCTCGTACGTGATGATCACGCGGTGCCTGAGTACGTCCATCGCGATCGCCTTGATGTCCTCCGGAGTGACGAAGGCGCGTCGCTCGAGAAACGCGTGCGCCCTCGCGGCGAGCGACAGATAGAGCGACGCTCTCGGCGACCCGCCGTAGGCGATGAGCGCGTCGAGGTCGAGACCGAACTCGGACGGTTCTCGCGTCGCGAAGACTATGTCGAGTATGTATTGCTTGATCTTCTCGTCGACGTATATCTCGGTAACGAGCTGCCGGGCGGCTAGTATCGCCTCGGGCTTGATGACGGGCGAGGCCACGGGCTCCTTGCCGCCCGACATCCGGTTCATTATCTCGAGTTCCTCGTCCCGGGACGGGTACCCAACCTTGAGCTTCATCATGAACCTGTCGACCTGAGCCTCCGGCAGCGGGTATGTTCCCTCCTGCTCGATCGGGTTCTGCGTCGCCAGCACCAGAAAGGGCTCCTCGAGCTTGAACGTCTCCTCTCCGATGGTCACCTGGCGCTCCTGCATCGCCTCGAGAAGCGCGCTCTGCACCTTTGCGGGCGCGCGGTTGATCTCGTCCGCGAGGATGAGGTTCGAGAAGATCGGCCCCTTCTTCGTCGTGAACTCGCCGGTCGACGGCATGTAGACCAGCGTGCCGATGAGATCGGCGGGCAGCAGGTCGGGCGTGAACTGGATGCGCTGGAACCTGGTGTCGATCGCCTGCGAGAGCGTCCGCACCGCCAGCGTCTTGGCGAGGCCGGGGACGCCCTCGATGAGCACGTGCCCGTCAGCCAGGAGGCCGATCAGAAGCCTCTCTATCATGTAGCGCTGGCCGACGATGACCTTGTCGATCTCGGCGAGCAGCTCTGAAACGAACCCGCTCTCGCGCTCTATGCGCTCCCCGATCGCCTTGATGTCCGCGTACAAGTGGCTTCCTCCTCTCAGCTGGTAGCTTCGCGCTCGTTGAGCCGCCGGCAGCCGCTTACTTGAGCAGCAGCCACCTGGAACGAAGGCGGGGCCGCGTCCCGCCTCGCCGCGGGCACACGGCCCCGATCCCTCCGAAGCGGTCTGTCCAACGTATAGATGTGTCTTCGCCCTCGGTCGTTTAATCTACAAGCACGGCGCGCGCTGTCAAATCAGAACTCGGTGGTCCCGGTGAATCTGAAATCTCTGATAAGAACAGACGGCGCCGTAATCGACCCGATGCCTCCCCAGTTCCTTCCGGCGACGCCGCGCTTCTTAGTTACGGCCTCCACGTTCGAGTAGGCTCTCAGCATGCTGTCGTTGAACCGGAGGTTCTTCACGGCGTTCGTCACCTTGCCGTTCTCAATGAGGAAGGTGCCGTCGCGCGTCATTCCGGTGAAGAGGGCCTTCTTGGTATCCAGCAGCCCGTTGATGTAGTGGAAGCGCGTCACCAGGAGCCCGTGGTCGACCGCCGCGAGAAGGTCGTCGAACTCCGACTCCCCCGCCGCGATGAACATGTTGCTGCATCCCGGCCCACCCCTGAACACCGACAGCCCGCCGTGGCCGGTGGATTCGACCCCGTCCTTCGCCGCCGTGAGCGTGTCGTAGACGGGGCCTCGCGCGACGCCGTTCTCGACCATCACGACCTTTCGCTTCGGGACGCCCTCGAAGTCGAAGGGGATCGGCACGCCCTCGGGGTCGGCGCCGTCGTCGTAGATGGTGATGAGGTCGCCCATGACCTTGTCGCCGATGCGGTCGGCCATGAAGCTCATGCCCTCCTGCACCGCCTTCGCGCCGAAGGCCGTGAAGTTGAGCCACTCCATGATCTCGCCGGTGGCGCGTGGTTCGAGAATGACGTCGTAGTTGCCCGCGTCGACCGCGATCGGGTCGGCCGCCGCCTTGCACTTGTCGACGGCCGTCCGAGCCAGCGCCTCGGGGTCGATGTTCCCGATGTCCACGGCGTAGTCCGCAGCGGAACCGCTGATCCCGTCGTCGTCCATGGCGAACACGGACAGGTAGGCGTCGGTAGCCTCGTAGTGCTGCTCGGTACCCCGCGTGTTCGCAACCGCCATCGAGAGCCGACCAGCGCGGTACGCTCCCGACACGGTCACGCCAGCGGTCTTGGCTATCGCGGCGGCTCGGCTCACGGCGTCCGCCCGCAGGTCCGGGGTCATCGACGCCGTGGCATTCGAGTAGGCCTCGACCTCTGGCGCCGGGTCTGCGGCCGGCAGGCCGGGGAAGTCAGCGACCTCCGGGCTCTGCTTCGCGAAAGCCGTCGCCTTCTCGAGTGTTGCGGCAATGGCCTCCGGCGTCAGCCTGTTCGTCGACGCGACCCCGATCCGCTTCCCGACCGCAACACGCGCGAACACGTTGCTGTTGTCCTCGTGGACGTTCTGGTGGATCGACGACTTCGCGAACCGCGTCAGCGAAGTCGAGTTGCAGTAGCCCACCAGTTCGGTCTCGTCGGCAGGGGAACGCTTCAGGGACTCCCTGAGCAGTGCCTGCAGTTCGTCCTTGGATATCATTTCTTCACCCCCACTTCGACGTTGCGGAACCTGGCGGGAGCCGTTCCGTGCCCGACGTGGGCCGTCTGCCCCGGCTCACCCTTGCCACAGCTCGGGATGCCCCAGATGTGGTACTCCGAAGGACCCGCGATCGCATCGCACGACCCCCAGAACTCAGGCGTGATGCCGGTGTAGACGGGGTTCTTGAGCATGCGCGTGATCTTCCCCTTCTTGATCTCCCAGGCGATCTCGCACCCGAACTGGAAGTTGAGCCGCTGCTGGTCGATGCTCCAGCTCTTGTTCGAGTCGACGAAGATACCGTCGTCGGTGTCCGCGATGATGTCCTCGAGAGTTCCCGTTCCAGGAAGGAGGTTGATGTTGGTCATCCGCACCAGCGGAATCCTGTTCCAGCCGTCGGCGCGCATCGCCCCGTTGCTTCGCAGACCAATGCGCGGCGCGGTCTCGCGGCTCATCAGGTATCCGGCGAACATGCCCTCGCGCACTACGTCGGTGCACTGCGCCGGCACGCCCTCGTCGTCGTACCCGAATGAACCCAGGCCGCCCGGCGCCGTCGAGTCAGCCACGATGTTGACTATGTCCGACCCGTAGCGGAAGCCGCCGAGCTTGTCGACCCCGAGGAAGCTCGTCCCGGCGTAGGACGCCTCTGTTCCGAACACGCGGTCCAGCTCGATAGGATGACCGCAGGACTCGTGCACCTGCAGCGCAAGCTGCGTGCCGCCGATGATGAGCGTGGTCGTGCGCGCCGGGCACTCGTCCGCCTTGAGCAGTTCCACCGCCTCGCGACCGGTCTTCTCAGCGTGGCCGGGCAGGTCCAGTGAGCGGGTGAACTCGAAGCCGCTGGTCGCATAGTCGCCACGGAAGCTGGCCGGGTACGAACGCGTCTGCCGCTCGCCGCCCTCCATCGCCGTGGCCGCGATGCCACCGCCCGTCTCGATGATCGTCTGCTCGATCTCGCTGCCCTCTGTGCTGACGAAGAGCTTGTCGTTCCTGAAGCTCATCATCGACGCCGTGGCGAAGCGGACCTCCGGCGCCTTCGACATCCCCTCGCACGACCGCGCCAGGGTGTTGAGCTTCTCAGAGAGCGGGACCTCGAACGGATCCTCCTTCACGTCGTTCCTGTAGACGTCCACCACCGGCTCCTGCCCGTCGAGGACCACCGGCGCGTCACCGACCCTCGCGCTGGCCTTCGCTATCGAGAGCGCCTGCTCCGCCACCTCGGCCACCGATCCCGGAGTCATGTCAGAGCTCGACGAGAAGCCCCACGCTCCCCCGTCAAGCACGCGGATACCGAACCCCTCTGATTCCGTGACGGAGCCCGTCTCCATCTCGCCGTTCTTCATGACGAGCAGTTCCGTCGTAGTCCGGACCCGCCTGGCGTCGGCGTAGTCGACACCCTTCTTGCGAAGGGCGTCCATCGCCTCCTTCAGCAGTTCCTTCACGCGTCACCTCCCCTTGTGCGGCCGTCGCGGCGTGTGGCGAGGCCCTCGGTACCTGTTCCCCGAAGCCTGAGCCCGCGTGCTACCACTCGCCGTCCTCGATGAGGCGCTGCGCGGCGAACGCCGCGGTCGCGCCGTCGCCGACGGCCGTTGATATCTGCCTCAGGAGCTTCACGCGGCAGTCGCCGGCCGCGAGGATGCCCCTGACGTTTGTCTTCATTTCCCTGTCGGTCAGAATGAACCCGTCGTCCGAGGTTTCGACGACCCCCTGAACGAGTTCGGTCTTGGGCTTCAGCCCGACGAAGAGAAACACCCCGGCTATCGGGTGCGTGGCCGTCTCGTCGGTCTTGACGTTCCTGATGTCGATGCTCTCCACGCCGTTCGCGCCGCTGATGCGTTCGACCACCGTGCTGCAGAAGCACTCAATCTTGTCGTTGGCCCGGACCCGCTCCTGGAGGATCGGCACCGCCCTGAACTCGTCGCGCCTGTGTATGAGGTAGACGCGCTTGGCGAAAGTCGTGAGGTAGAGCGCCTCCTGCAGCGCGCTGTCGCCCCCTCCAACCACGGCGATCTCGAGGTCCTTGTAGAAGGGCCCGTCGCACGTCGCGCAGTAGGAGACCCCGCGACCGAGGAACTCTCCCTCTCCGGGCACTCCCAGTTTCCTGTAGCCGGTGCCCGTGCACACGATGATCGCCCGCGCATTGAACGTGTCCGAGCCGGCGGTAACGACGATCTCCTCTCCCCTGACCTCTATGGCAGTCGCGTTCGTCGTCTTGAGCTCCGCGCCGAACGTGGTCATCTGCTCGTGCATCGCCGCCACGAGTTCCGCGCCTGTCGTGGACCCGGCGCCCGGGTAGTTCTCTATGTGAGAGGTCACCACGACCTGCCCGCCCGGCATCATTCCCTCGAGAACGAGAGCTCTGAGCCGCGCCCTGCCCGCATAGATGCCCGCCGTAAGGCCGGCGGGGCCAGCCCCAACCACCACGACGTCGTAGGATGCCATCCGAAGCTCCCCCGTGCGATTCGCTGGAAGACCGAAGGGCCATTATAGCCGAAGCCCGCGGGGTGTGCCATACGGTAGTGCGGCTGCGATGAAGACAGCGGGTACGCGAAGAGGGGCCCGCGTGGCGGGCCCCTCCGTCAATGTCGCGCTCCCTCGCGTCCCCTACGGGATTATGCGGGGCGTGATCTTGATGATGAGATCGGACTGGGTCTTCTGGGTCATAGTGTGGCGGAAGAGGTGCCCGAGCACGGGGATGTCACCCAGAAGCGGGACCTTTGAGACGGACTCGTTCTCGTCCTCGCTCAGGAGGCCGGCGATCATGAAGGTCTGGCCGTCCATGACGCGAACCTGCGTGTTCGCCATGCGCTCCTTGGTCCAGGGATACTCGTCGTTGGGCCCCCTGAAGCCTACGATGTTGCTCACGCTCGGGTTCACCATCACGGTGATGTGCCCGTCGCCGGCGGCCCGCGGCGTGACGTCGACCTCAACGCCTACACGCTCCTTCTCGACCTGGAGCTGAAGACCTCCGCCGCTCGTGAGATTGGTCACCTGATACGGAATGACGTCGCCGATGTGGATGGACGCCTTCCGGTTGTTCAGGGTCGCCAGCGTCGAGTGGCTGAGTATCCTGGCGCCGCCGTCCTGCTCCAGCAGGTCGATGGCAACCTCGAGGGCCTTCGCCTGGCGGTAGACATCGTCCAGGTCCATACCCCTGTCGATGAAGGGCATGTTCTCGGGGATCTCGTCGGACGCGGACTCCTCCGGCGGGCTACCGTCGAGACCGGGCTCCGCGAAGATGATCGTCTGCGACATGATCTTGTCCCAATCGATGCCGAGTTCGACGATCCTGTCGGTCGAGACCTCTATCACCTCGGTCTTGAGCTCGATCTGCACCGGCGGGACGTCGAGGTCCCGGACGATGTCACGGATCTGGTCGATCATGCCGGGCGTCGCGACGACCACGAGGCGGTTCCCGCCCGGGTCGGCGGCCACCTTGTCGGCGACCTTCTCGACCAGCGGCACCAGTTCGAACGCGTCCGCGTACTGAACCTCGATGACGTATGACGAGAAACCCGTGTCCTGCGTCAGCTGGCTCGTCGGCGCGACGAGCACGGAGTCTCCGATCCTCTCGTAGCCCAGACCTGCCGCGCGAACGATGAGGTTCAGAGCTTCCTCGACAGGTGTGTCGGTCAGGTGGATCGAGATCTCACGCATCTCGACGTCGGTGCTCGCCACGATGTTGAGTCCGCTCTTCTCCGAAAGCACGCTGAGAATGTCCATGAGCGGGGTGCCCGTGGCGTGCAGCGTGATCGGGGTCGAGCCGATCTCACTCGCTACCGTCGCCGGGGCGATGGCGGCCAGAAGCAGGGCCACAACGACAAAGACAGATGAAGTCCTCACGACTGAATCCTCCGGTTAGCTCCGGGCTAGAAAGGGTACTTCTTCGTTCCCGCCCTGCCCTCAATGGTTACTCCGTCAGGCTCGATCGCCGTCACTCGACCGCCCTTGACCTCGTCGCCCACCTTCACGCTGATGCTCTCGCTGCCGAGCCTCAGGAACGCTCTGGGGTCGTCGTCGCCGATCATCACCGCCGTGACCTTGTAGGAAGGCCACGTCGGAGCGGCCGGCGCTGTCCTGACCGCCGCCGCGGCGGGCTTGGGCTTCGGTGTGGCCTTGAACGACACCATCGGGTCCCGGTCGTCGCGCGTCACTGCCTCTTCGTCGCTGTACTCCTGGATGTCTCCCATCAACGTCGCGATCTCAGTCCCCTTGCTCTGTATCTCTCCCGGTCCGGCCTCAGCCGAGGCGGATGCGGCGCGCCCACCCTGGAAGGTCCCGCTGATGGCCCGGGTGGCCACGAACGTCGAAGCGGCGGTTGCTATGACCGCTATGATCACTATCAGTATCGCTTTCCCCTTCATGCGACCTCCGGTTGTATCCCCGCCCGGACCCTCGTCCGGGGCGCTCAGTATCCGGTTACCGTGACCGTCAGCGTGGCGGAATGGTCCCTTGCGCGGCGGACCTGCGCGGAGTGCAGCTCGAACGCGTTGACCGTGACTATCTCCGGCATGGTCTCGAGGTACCTCAGGAAGTTGGCGAAGTCATGGAACCCGCCCTCCACCTCGAGAGTGAACGTCCTCCGTGTGAACGACCCATACGGTACGACCTTCCTCGGCTCGACACGCGTGAGGGTCATGCCCGAAGACTGCAGCCTCTCACTGATGCTCGAGAGGAAGTGCTGCTCTCCGCCGCTGCCGTCCTCCGGCTCCTCGGGCAGGAAGTCGAGTATGCGCGCAAGATCGGTAGCATGCCCAGCCACGTAGGCGTGCTCGGTCTCGGAGACGGCCAGCTCGCCCGTCACCTCCGCCAACCTGGCCCTGCTCGGGCGGTAGATGGTCAAGTCCGCCACCACCAGAATGGCGCAGATGACGAGTATGATGGCGAAGCCTATCCAGGTACGGATTCCCATGACGCCCTGTCCTTAGTCCTTGTCCGTCGGGCAGAAAATCTCGAACTCCAGGTACTCCTCGTCCGTCGTCTGCTTCCACCGCGTGGCGACAAGCTTGACCTCGGTGAAGCTGCTCTGGAAGGACGGCTCCTCACGGAGCACCCCGATGAACTCCATCAGCTTCGCCAGACTCTCTTCCTTGCGTCCCGCCCTGAGCCTCCCCTCCAAGTGGAACCCGGGGGTCCGGCCGCGGGCCGAACCTATCAGCGAGCCCTCGCTGAGCTTGAGCTTCGTGAACCACAACTCCGGGATCGCCCGCTCGGAGACCGCCGCCATGATGTTGCTCCACCTCGTCTGAAGCGCTCGCGTGCGAATCAGCGAGAGCTCCTCGTCCGACAGCGCGTCAGCCGCGCCACCGAGCGACTCGAGCAACTGGACGTTCGCCGCCTCGAGTCGAGCCGACCTGGCGGCTATCTCGCCGTTGGTCATCCCGACCGCGAAGAAGAAGAGTCCCGTCACGACGATGCTGACACCGACGAGGAAGACGAGAAGCGCCAGGTAGCGCAGTCTGCGTCGCGCCGCCAGAGCACGCTCGCTGCGGAGTCGATACATGTTGACCTTGAAGATCACGGCCTATCTCCTCCTCGCGAGGCTCATCGCCAGTGCGAACCTGGCCCCCTGTGGTCTCAGTTTCTTGATGTCGACGCCCGTCTCGGCAAGACCCTCGAACGGATTGAGTATCTCGGTTGGTATGTTGAGCGAATCCCTGAACGCGTCGACCACGCCGTCAGCGAGCGCGCGCCCGCCGCTCAGGTAGATCTTGTCTATCCCGCGCCTGCGGGTCTCCGTGTTGTAGAAGGCCAGCGACCGCTGCACCTCCTTGAGCACGAACGTCTGCCACTTCCTGCGCGCCTCGGGGTCTTCGCCGGCAGACGAGCCGGGGCGGACTGGCATCCTGACCGAGCGAACGAGCAGCAGGCCGCCGGACCGATAGATGGCTACGCTGAGCGTTCCCGCGCCGATCTCGACCGAAGCGACCGCTCCCCCGTCCAGCAGCCCCTCTTCGTCAAGCTCGTTGACGAGCGCGAGAGGCGCAAGGTCGACCGCGGCGGGCTCGACACCCGCCTCGACGACGGTGCCGACGTGACCGTCTATGTATCGCTGCTCGACCGCGGCCAGCAGGACGTGCATCTCGTTCTCGAGGTCGCCCGACTCGCGCGGCAGCAGCTGGAAGTCCAGAACGAAGTCCGAAGAACCGAACGGCACGTGTTTCTTCGCCTCCCAGCCGATCGACTCGGCGAGGCTCGGCCCCGGCATCTTCGGGAAGGTGACGTGCTTCACGCTGACGCTCGGCCCCTCGACGGACGTCACGATCTCGGTGGCCGCCGTGATCTCTGTGCCCGACGCTTCGAGCGCGTTCCTGATCGCCTCGACGCGGGCAGACCTGGCTGCAGGGTCAGTCTCGCTTCGGTTCGCGGTCGGGTAGTCGATGGCCGCAAGCGCGACGCCCACGACGCTGACCTTGTCGCCCGTGTGTCGGAGCCTGACGGCCTTCACGCTCTCGGTGCCGACGTCCAGACCTGTGACGTATCCTCGGGAACGACCGAGCACTCTGTCCTCCTGGGTAGCACTTCTACGAAGCCTCGTTGCGACAGATGGCAACCGAGTTGATCTCGACCCGCTGGTCGTCGAACGGCAGCGAGCTCGTCCCCATGTCGTCCATGAGAGTCAGACTGATCCACACCTTCTCACCGTTCTGCGTCCAGAACCGCAGCTCCTGCACGTCGCCCGTCAGGACCACACCGTGGTCGTTGACGACTTCCGTGCCGGACAGCGCGTAGGTGGCCAGGGTCGTCGTGGTCCCGGAGACCGTCCTCATGATGGAGATCGACAAGGAGTCGGCGCTGACCACGCAGGTGTCGCCGTGCCTGATGTCGGAGGCTATCGTCTTGACGACCCGGTCGCCATTTCGCTGCAGCGCAAGCCTTGCGCCCGCCAGGTCCCACGTCTCCATCGACGTCAGATACATGCTGAAGGCGGCGAGCAGGATGATCGCGGCGATCAGTCCGGCGATCATGACCTCCATCGTGGTCAGTCCGGCATTCCACGGCCCGCGCGTTCCGCGCGGCACGTTGCCGAGCGTTCTCCTCGTCATTTCGCCACCACCGTTACCACACGAACCTCGTCGCGCAGCCAATCCTCCGGCCACTGGATCGACAGGTCTACCACCTTGCCCTCGGTCGTGACGCCGGACTCCGTCCAGGACGTGTCCCTCACGGTCCAGTTGATCACTCCCGTCAGGTCGTCCGACGCCTCCGCTGTGCCTCTGTCGTCGAGCACGATCGTCGGGTCCGTCGGATGAGTGCCCACGTCCATCGTGACGCTCGTCCAGTCGGCCCCGGTGTCCGTCGAGCCGTAGCCCGCGTACTTCAGCTCCTCGATCTTCTGCTCGGCCACCTTCGAAGCCACCCTCCGCTCCCCTTCGAACTCGACCTGCATACGTCCGCTGAAGAGCATCTGGTACAGAAAGACGATGGCTATGGAGAACACGACCACTGAGACCATGACCTCCATGAGGCTGACGCCGCTCTGATGTCTCAAGCCGAGGTTCAACTCGTGCTTACCTCCGCCGGCCGGAAACGGCCGCGTGAACGTGCCTGCTGCATGTCTCTCCTGAACCGGAGAGGCGGGCTGGGGCCCGAGGGGCCCCAGCCCAGATGCTGCTACCAACCGCTCTCGGTGAACGCGCCGGTTCCGGCGTCGCCATCGGCGGCGCTGGCGCCGGTCTGTGTCCAGACGATCTCGGCGTCATCAGGAGCCCAGCCGCCTGCGACACTGGCCGTCACGACGAATCCAGCGTCGTCCGCGTCGGAGATGGCGTAAGTGAAGTACACGGCGTTGTCGACATCGTCGTCGGCGAGCCAGACGTCGAAGTCACCACCGGTGTACGAATCGTTCTTCTGGAAGTAGACGAGCGCTCCGCTCACGACAGAGTCGATGACGGCGTACGCCTCGCTCTTCTTGCCTTCCTGGATGTAGTGGATGTAGACCGGAACGGCAATACCAGCCAGCACGAGAACGATGATCACGACGACCATAAGCTCCACGAGCGTGAAGCCCTTGCGGTTCCTCAGCATACTCATTAGTTTTCACCTCCTTTCGAGCGCTTGATTCCCATACGTCTCTTGGTTTGATTTCCCACCTGAACTAGCACATTGCGTGCCGAACGAAGCAAGTGAGGTTCCTCCTTCTTCACAGAACACAACCACTCGTCATGACCTCATGCCTCTGCGGATGGCGCCGCCGAGGTGGAACACCGGCAGGAACATGGCCACCAGCATCAGGGCGATGACCCCGCCGATAAGAACGATGAGAAGCGGCTCGAGGATCGACGACAGACCCTCGACCGACGTTCCCACCTGCTCATCGTAGTAATCTGACAGGTTGGCCAGCATCTCGCCCAGCGTTCCCGTCTCCTCGCCCGTCGATACCATCTGAACGACGATCTCCGGGAAGACGCCGGTGCTCGCGAAGCTCTTGGACAGGCTCGAGCCGTGCGAGACCATGTTCCCGATCTTCCCTGACGCTTGGTAGACGACCTCGCTTCCCGACGAGCCTCCGGCGAGTTCGAGCGAGTCCATCACCGGCAGCCCGCTCTCCACGAGAACGCCTAGCGTCCTCAGGAACTTCGCGATCACGACCTTCCTGATGATCCGCCCGAAGATCGGCGTTTTGAGCTTGAACGAGTCGAGCATCAGACGACCCGACGCGGTCCTGACCAGCATGCGCCAGGCGAAGATGATCGCAAGCACGAGCAGGATCGGGATCCAGATGTACTGCCCGACCAACCTGCTCGCCGCGATGACGACCTGCGTCGGCATGGGAAGCTCTGCGTCCAGCTTGTCGTAGATCGCCGCCATCATCGGCACGATCTTGAGAAACAGGATGGAGCTTGCAAGGATCGCGAATCCCACGACGAACGCGGGATACGTCATCGCCGCCCTTACCTTGCGCTTGATGGCCTCGGTCCGGTCCATGTAGACCCCGAGGTGACGCATGATGGTCACGAGCTTTCCGCTCTGCTCACCCGACTTGACCATGCTGATGTAGATCCGTGAGAAGACAGCCGGGTGCTTGGCCATCGCCGTGGACAGCGTGTCCCCGGCCTCGATGTCGGAAGCGACACGAATGAGGACGTCGCCCAGAGTGGCGTTGGCCTCGTCTCTCGCGAGGCTGTAGAGCGCTCGCGTCAGCGGCAGACCCGCGTTCAGCATGCTCGTCAGCTGCTTCGTGAACAGGGCGACCGACGCGGCCGGAACCCTCCCCCACATGATGCGCCTTACCGGAGCCTGCGCGCCCTTCTCCTTCGCCGCGGCCTTCACCTCCCTGATGGAGAGCACAACCAGCCCGTCCCTGTGAAGGATGTCCGCGGCGGCCGTAGCGGACTCCGCGTACAGGAAGCTCGTTCTCTGAGTTCCTGACGTGCTCTTGGCTACGTACTCGAACCGTGACAAGGTGTTCCTCCCGTGTCGTCAGCTGCTCGCTGCGTCGGATGCTTCTACATCATCTCGGTGGATACGCCGAGGGCCTCCTCCACCGTCGTTATGCCGTCGAGCGCCTTCTTGGCCGCGTTCTCCCGGAGCGTCGTGAATCCTTCCTCAAGCGCTCTCTCGCGGAGCGCGGCGGCCGATGCGCCCCGCATGATAAGTTCGGAGAGCTCCGGCGTTATCTCTAGCATCTCGAATATCGCCGTGCGTCCGAGGAAGCCTCTGCCCTTGCACTGCTTGCACCCCTCGCCCTTGTAGAAGGTCGCGTCCTTCGCCCCCAGACCGACCAGCGCCTGCACGGCCTTGGGATCGGGGTCGTACGGCTTCTTGCAGTGCGGGCAGACCCGGCGAACGAGACGCTGCGCCATGACGAGGTGGACCGCGCTGGTCACGAGGTAGGGCTCGATGCCGATGTCGACGAGCCTCGTGGCCGTCGCCGGCGCGTCGTTCGCGTGGACCGTGCTTAGCACAAGGTGGCCCGTCAGCGCGCTTCGGATGGCCAGCTCGGCCGTTTCGTCGTCGCGGATCTCACCGACCATGATGATGTCGGGGTCCTGTCTCAGTATCGAACGCAGTCCGGACGAGAAGGTCATGCCGGCCTTGCGGTTGACGTTGACCTGGTTGATCCGGTCCAGGTGGTACTCGACCGGATCCTCCAGCGTAGTGATGTTCCGACCGGTGCGGTCGAGTTCGCTCATGCCCGCGTAGAGCGTCGTGCTCTTGCCCGAACCGGTGGGGCCGCTGATCAGCACCATTCCATAGGGACGCTTGAGGGCCTGGCGGAAGACGTCCTGTTCCTTCTCCTCGAAACCGAGCTCCTTGAGGCTGACGACGGTCCCCGACTTGTGCAGAAGCCTCATCGCCACCTTCTCGCCGTAGATGGTCGGCAGCGTCGAGACTCGCACGTCGACGTCCCTTTCCTCGAACCTCGCCGTGAATCGACCGTCCAGCGGAACGCGCCGCTCGGCCACGTCCATCTCCGACAGGATCTTGATCCTGACGACGATGGCCTCGTGGAATCGTTTGGGCGGCATCGTCGTGTCGTAGAGCACACCGTCCACTCTGTAGCGGACGACGACCTTGTGCTCGAGCGGTTCTATGTGGATGTCGGTCGCGCGCTCGGCTATCGCCTGCCCGAGTATCAGGTTGACGAGCTTGACGATGGGCGCGTCCTCCGCGCGGTCTCTGAGCTCGGCCTCCGAGAGCTCCTCGAGCCCCGATGAGTCGACGATGCCCAGCTCAACACGCGCGCCCTCGATGACCTCCTCGAGGTCCGAGTCGGCCGTCGCGTTGCGGTAGGCCGTTTTGATGGCCTCTTCGAGGTCGCTCGCGAGAGCTACCTGTATGGCGATATCGCACTTCGTAGCGACCCGCAGGTCGTCTATAGCGACCAGGTCGAGCGGGTCGGACATCGCGACGAGGAGTTCGTCCTCGTTCCGGGCGACAGCGAGCACGTGATGGTGCCGCGCCATGTGTTCGGGGATCGTCAGTACCAGCTCGGGGTCCAGGGTCCCGGCGACCATAGGGTCAAAGATGCCGATGCCCAGCTGGCCGGCCAGGGCCTCGACGATGTCGGCCTCCGTCGCGAACTCGAGTTCCACGAGCGCCTCGCCGAGCCGCTCGCCCGTGTCGCGCTGCTTCTTGAGCGCGGCCTGGAGGTTCTCCTCAGTGATGACGCCGGCCTCGATCAGCAGGTCGCCGAACCGCTTCCCGTTGAAGGAGATGGCGGATGAGCGCTCGTCCCCGTCGACCCGGGCGTCCTGCTTCGGGTCTAGGTCCTCGCGCGGCTTCTTGCGGCGTCTGCTCACTGTCTTCTCCCTGAACACATCAAGCCTCCGGAGGAGTGATCTCCTCCCACGTGTCGATGACGTAGTTGCCCGTTAGGGGGAAATGCGGCGGCGGCGTTGTCAGGAGCCGTCTGTCCCAGTTGTAGAACACGTTGTAGCCGTTTCGACAGGTCCCGTCTGCGCGGTACCTCCCCGTCCTCACGATCCTGTCGACGATGAACCCGCCGTAGACGACGAGGTCGCCGCGCGGCGCGTAGTACCGGTAGTCCTCCACTTCGATGTCGCGGTTGAGCGCCATCGCTACGCCGTGGATCTCGCAGTCGTTCATGTTCGGCGTCGTATAGCCAATGATCACCTCTCTGAGCGAGATGAGACCCAGCACATCGTCGCAGCCGGGGTTCGGCCCGCTTCCGGGCGACGAGTCGTAGTAGAGTAGGTCGTCCCCGATCTCGATGTTGCTCGGCGAGCAGATGGTCAGCTGGCCGTCCAGCGTCCCCTCTATCGTGATGGGCTCCTCGAACCACACGGCGCCGTTGATCGCGTCTATGTCCACATCGTGCGGCCCGTCGATCACTACCCACGACCCGTGCGACCGCCGCCATCCCCGGTACCTGAACTCGCCGGCGGACGGCACTCCGAGTTCCACCTCGTAGTAGGAAGCGTTGCCGGGCAGAGTGCCGCCGTAGACCCCGCCGGTCTGGGCGGGAGTGCGGATGCGCGACCTGAGCTCGTTCGCGGTCGGCAGCGGAATCGCATCGGAGCCCAGCGTGTAGCCACGCTCGAACGTCGGGTCGCTGCCGCTGCGCGTCCGAATGTCGCCCGCGATGCTCACCGTGTGTCCGAAGTACGGATCACCGTTGATCCTGAGGTTGCCGTTGACGTGGACCGGACCCGTGTAGCGGTCCCAGTCTCTGAGCCAGCGCGTGTTACCTCGCTCCCTGAACCACTGGTACTTCGCGAACGTCTCCGGTATCATCACGTTCCGCAGGCAGCGCGTGACGTTGCCCACCTGTCCAGTGCACACGACCTCGTAGGCGGGCAGCCAGCTGCCGCTGAGGTTGTCCGTCACCGCGACCGTGTAGGTTCCGCCGCCGAGCGTCTGGTCGTCGAAGCTCATTCCGACGGGGTTGGCGCCCGGATCGTCTTCCAGAAGGTCCCCGAGCCATCCACGCGCCCGCTCGAGTCCGCCCTCGGCGACGTAGAACGCCCGAGCGTCGTCCACTGCTTGTTCGACGAGGTCGCCCTCCGCGTGGCCGAGCGTGAAGATGGCGACTCCCACGAGAAGCACGGATACTGTCACGGCCATGACACCGACCAGCGAATGTCCGCCCTCTCCCAGTCTGTTCGCCTTGAGTCCCATTCCTTGAACCCCACGTGTGCGAGAAGCTCCCACCCGGCCAAAGCGCACGGTCCCATTTGGGCCCACGCGCACATCGCCTGGGACCACACCGTGCTCACGCGGCCTCGCCGCGCCACGGGAGTCCCCTGCGACCGGGCGTCCGAACCCTCCCGGCAGAGGCCGAAAGGCCCCTTCCACGAGAAGGTCGGGCCCCTCAAATGCAAGTTCCATGCCACGCATTGAGGGGCCCGAATGGCCCAAACAGCTGTTCTGTGGGGGTTTGCCGCGCACCGGCGGCGGTGGAGCTGAGCCCCGCCCGGAAGCGGAGCGGCGAAACGCCAGCCTGAACCTCTCGGTTCAGTCCCTGATTCCACTGCGGTTGTACGACCCCCGCCCAACCACTCCGAGGACCATCATGAGGAAGGCGAGAGCCGTAACGGCCCAGGGGAAGACATCGCCCCGAACCGAGTAGAAGGTCGTACCCGACACCAGAGGAAGGTCCTCGACGAGAACGCCCTCCTCGAAGATCGGGAGCCGGGAGAGCACCCGGCCGTGCGGCTCCACCATCATCGAGACGCCGCTGTTTGCGCTCCGCGCGAGGCTTCGCCTGTTCTCGACCGACCGCATGACCGCCATGGAAGCGTGCTGGTAGGGCATCGGCGTCCGGCCGTACCATACGTCGTTCGTGATGTTCACCAGAAGCTGTGCGCCTTCCGCTACGAACTCGCGCGCAAGCCGAGGGAAGGTGGACTCGTAGCATATCAGCGTGGAGAACGGAGCCGTCCCCTGGTCGAAGACCACGTGCTCCTCGCCCGGCCAGAAGTCGGCCTCTCCGAAGTCAACCTGCTTCAGCAAGGGCAGCACGGTCTCGAACGGGATGACCTCTCCGAAAGGGACGAGCTTCATCTTGCTGTAGACCCGCTTCGGCATACCGTCGGTCCCGACGAGCAGGGCGCTGTTGAGCGCACGACCCGCCCCCCTCTCGGCGGCCCCGGGCACGATGTTCGGACACCCGGTGAGTATGGGCGCGCCGATGCTCTCCGCGACGGCCCCGACGAACGCCATGTCCTCCGGCTCGTAGAGCAGGTAGCTCGGCGCCGCCGTCTCCGGCCAGACTATCAGGTCAGGGTCGTGACGCGCCGCCTCGTACGAGAGCCGTGCCAGCGTCTCGAAGCTGACGTCCTTGAACCTCTGGTCCCACTTTATCTCGCCCGAGATGTTCGGCTGGATGACCGCCACCCGGAGCGTCTCCCGAGCGTGTTCTTCCTGGCCTTCGACGCCGGCTCCCGCCGCCGCGTCTGCCGCCGCCAACACGGCCGCGCCGTGCAGGAAGGGCAGCCCGACAACGACCGCGAGCCCCACGGCCGAGAGCGCGCGCCTCCTCGACGTGAAGGCGCCCAGCACCAGCGCGTTCGAGAGAGCGAGCCAGAACGACACGCCGAAGAGGCCTGTGATGGACGCGAACTGGATCGCCCGCGGCACGGTGACCGCCGCGTAGCCCAGGGCGCCCCAGGTGAAGCCGATGACCCCTAGCGAGCGCAGCTGCTCGAACGCGACCCAGAGCACAGGCAGTGTGACGAACCACGGCAGCCGCGTCCTGGAACTCACGAACGACGCCGTCGCCGAGAACGCTCCCCAGAACAAGGATTGCAGGAGTACGAGCAGGATCAGCGGCCCGCTCATTACCACCGGGTTGTCCATCTGGAGGGACGACAGGTTGACCAGCCAGTAGAGAAGCAGCGTGAAGAAGACGATTCCCGCGACGAAACCCGGACGGAACCCGTTCCAGAGCCCCGGACGAGCGTTGCGGCTGACGGCGAGGAAGAGCGGCACGAGGGCGACGAAGGCCACGGGCACCAAGTCGAGCGGCGGGAACGCGAGGACCAGCACGGCGCCGCTAAGAACCGAGAGCAGCAGCTCGCGCCACCGTGGCATCGGCCTGAGCCTGTCCCGCTCGGGCGCGGTCCCGGCATGGCGCGCAGTTCGTCTTCTCACCGAACACCCCCTACGCGCCGAACTTGCCCAGCCTGCCCGCGTGCGCGAGCATCAGCGCCATCAGGTCCATGGCGCGAACCGTGCCGAGAGAACCCGTCCCGCACTGGGACTCCCCGAACGACGTCGTGCCGTCCACACGGGCGCTGGCGGCCTTGATGAGAACGGGCACCGGGTGCCAGCTGTGACTCGCCAGCATGGAGGGCGTGGAATGGTCGCCGGTGACCAGCAGCACGTCAGGACCGACTCCGGCAACTCGCTCGGCCACCTTGTCGAAGGCCTCGGTCGCCGCGACCTTCGCCTCGAAGTCCCCGTCCTCCCCCGTCGAGTCGGTCTTCTTGAAGTGTATGAAGAAGAAGTCGTAATCGTCGTAGGCCGCGCGCAGGGCTCTCTCCACCTCTTCGGGGCCCTCGACCTTCTCCAGCACGTCCATGCCGACGAGGCCCGCGACGCCCCTATACATCGGGTAACCGGCGAGCGCCGCGGCCCGGATCCTGAACCGCTCCTTGACAGTCGGCAGTTCCTCCAGCGCGTCGATCCCGCGCATCGTGATCGCGTTCGCCGCCGGCTCGTCCTTCAGGATCTCGTCCGCCGCGCCTAGGAACGCGCGCAGCAGCTCGGCGGTCTTCTCCTGCGCGGGGTCCGTGATCTCGATCGGAAGTGGCGGGACGCCGGTGGCCTGGGGGTCGGTGTCCGGAAGCCCGCCGGCCAGACCCGGTCCCCGCAGCACGATGACGGCACGGTGCTCCTTGACCGGCCGCACGAACACCTCGACCATCGGCAGCTGGATGGTGTCCAGCTTCGCCGTCAGTTCCTCGCACTTCTCCGTGGGAATGCGTCCGGCCCTACGGTCGGTTATGAGTCCCTCCGGGTCCACCGTCGCGAAGTTGACACGGATGGCCACGTCTCCGCAGCGCAAGTCGAAGTCGATCCCGAGCGCCTCGAGGACGCCGCGGCCGATCTGGTAGCGCACGGGGTCGTAACCGAAGAGCGCCATGTGCGCCGGGCCGCTGCCCGGCGTGATGCCCTGCGCTATGGGCAGGTGCAGCCCGCACGACCCGTCCCTTGCCAGCGCGTCGAGCGCCGGCGTCTTCGCGGTCTCCAGCTCCGTCAGTCCCGTGTCCCGGTGCGGCAGCCCGCCCAGCCCGTCGGCGACCAGCAGCACTATCTTCCCACCGGTGTCCTTCGCGGCCCCCTCGACCAGTCCGTTGATGTTCGTGTTCATCTTCCCTCCGACCTTGTGTCAGTTTCGCCGCCGCTGCCACCGCCACCTTCATACTTCGAAAGGAACTCGCTGCGCCAGTTCCCGAACGTCCCTTCGACGATGGCCGAGCGCATCTGTTTCATCATGTTGACGTAGAACGTAACACTGTGAAGCGTCGCCAGTCTCTGTCCCAGAATCTCTTCAGCGGCGAAAAGATGCCGTATGTAGCCCCTGGAGAAATGCCGGCACGCGTAGCAGCTGCAATCCGGGTCCATCGGCCCGTTGTCCAAGGCGCAGCTCGCGTTCTTCACGACGAGCTTCCCGCGCGAGGTGAACACTGAGCCCTTTCGCGCGTTCCGGGTCGGCATCACGCAGTCGAACATGTCTATGCCCTGCACCACCGAAGCGATGATGTCCTCGGGGAAGCCCTGCCCCATGAAGTACCGAGGCCTTTCCTCCGGCAGGGCCTCGACCGACGCGTCCACCATTTCGCGCATCGCGCCCTTGGGCTCGCCGACCGCGAGCCCGCCGACGGCGTACCCGGGAAACTCCATCTCGGCGAGCGCGGCCGCGGACTCTCTTCTGAGATCTTCGTACGTCGCTCCCTGAACGATGCCGAAGAGCGACTGCTCGCGTGGGTCCGCGCGCCACGCGTCGAGAGCGCGACGGGCCCACCGGAGCGTCAGCTCGTGCGACCGCTCCGCGTAGCTCCTCTCGGCAGGATAAGCCACGCACTCGTCTAGCGCCATGATGATGTCGGCGCCTATGTCCCGCTGTATGGCAACGTTGTGCTCGGGCGACATGAAGTGCCTGGAGCCGTCGAGGTGAGACTGGAACTCGAGCCCGTCCTCGGTGACGCGATTGAGACGGGCGAGGCTGAAGACCTGGAATCCTCCGCTGTCCGTGAGAATGGCACGGTCCCACCCCATGAAGCGGTGTAGCCCGCCCGCCTCGCGGATGATCTCCGTGCCGGGACGCAGGTAGAGGTGGTACGCGTTCGACAGGATGATACGCGCGTCTATCTCGAGGAGGTCCGACGGTGCGAGCGTCTTGACCGTGGCCTGAGTGCCGACCGGCATGAAGACCGGCGTCTCCACGACTCCGTGCGGTGTCACGAGCTCTCCGGCCCGCGCCTTCGTCTCTGGATCGACAGCGACGACCCGGAACTCCAGCAAGGCTACCTCCAGCTTCTTCGTGGCCCGACGGGGTCCGCGTACTCTAGCAGACACACTTCACCTGTCAAGCGCGATGGGGTCGGCCGCCCCGTATGCAACGATAGGCCGCCGCTCCCCAGAAGCACGACCGCGCAGGTCGCACGCACTCCGACTGAGACACCACCAACAAGAAGCGCGCCCGGGCCGCAGAGAGCCGGGCGCGCCGTTCAGTGCTTGCTGGTGACAGCTTCAGGAAATGACTACCGGCACGACCTCCTCCCAGGTGACGATGGTGAAGCTGCCCGCGAAGGGGAAGAATGGAGGAGGAAGCAGAACAACCCTGGGGTCGTAGTGGTAGTCGCGTACGTAGCCGGAAATCGGGATCCCGTCCACGTACTGCGACAGGTGGATGGCGTAGTCCGCCAGCATGCCCCCATATAGAGTAAAGTCGCCCCTGAGGGCATGGTGCATGTAGTCCTCGGCCTCGATCGTCTTCTGAAGCGCCATCATGACCGCGTGAACCTCGCAGTCGTTCTGATTCGGGGTGGTGTAGTCGATGATGATGTCGCCCTTGGGATGTCCCGCCGCCACCAGGCCAAGCATGTCGTCGCACCCCGGGTCCGGGCCACTACCGGGCGTCGAGGCCGCGTATACGATGTCGCCCCGGATGTGGACCGAGCCATCAACGCCGACAGTCAGCTGACCGTCAAGAGTTCCGCGTATCCAGACATCCTCTTCAGACCACATGGCGCCGTTGGTCGTCGATATAGTCACAATTCCGCCGAGACCTACCGGGTCGCCGTTCCTATCGTATCCCTGGTACGTCAGTTCTCCTAATGTCGGCTCCCCGAGCACCACCTCGTAATGCGCTCCGTTGCCGATCTCGGGCAATACGATGCCCCCGGGCTGGAGCGCCGCCGCCCGCAGCGTGTCGAAGACGTACTGCCGCGTCGGTAAACTCACTGGCTCTACGCCGAGCTGGTAGCCGTTGACGAAGGTCGGGTTGCTCCCCTCCTTGATCGTCAGGCCACCCGCCGCCCGCACGAGCCCGCCGAACCACGGGTCGCCGTCGATCTTTATGCTGCCGTTGACGTGCACCGGCCCCTCGAACCGCTCTCCGCTCCGGAACCACGAGTATCCCCCACCCCCGCTCTCGATGAACCACTGGTAGATTGAGAAGGTCTCGGCGACCATCGTCACCTTCACCTGCCTGGCGACCCCATCGATCTCGCCGGTCGACACGACCTCGTACGCGTCCAGCCAGCTGCCGCCGCTGACGTCATCGGTCACCGCAACGGTGTACCGTCCTCCTCCGAGCGGCTGCTCCGCGAATGTCAGACCCTCCGGATCCGCGGTCGGGTCGTCCAGCTCGAGCGCGGCCAAATGTCCTCTCATACGCTCGAGCCCACCCTCGGCGATCCAGAACGCTCGCTCGTCATCGACCTCGTACTCGACGACCTCTCCCTCCGAGTGCCCCAGGGCAAGCATTGATGCTCCGACAAGAAGCACCGCGAGTGTGATGCCGATGACGCCGATCATCGCCGTGCCGCGCTCAGAGGCTACGAACAAGCGTGCTCTCTCGCATTCGAGAGTCGTCTTTGTCCTGTGTCGAGTGAACATGGTTCCTCCTGCAGTCCCTGCCGAAGGCAGTCGCACCTTGTCCTAGAGTATCATAGTTGATTGTATCTGTCAAGGTGTCTCGAACAGGCTCTCGCGCGAACGGCTAGATGATCAGCATCGCGTCGCCGTAGCTGTAGAAGCGGTAGCGCTCCCGAACGGCCTCGGCGTAGGCGTCGAGCACCAGCTCCCGTCCGGCGAGCGCGGAGACGAGCATCAGGAGGGTCGACTTCGGCAGGTGGAAGTTCGTCAGCAGCGCGTCCACACACTTGTAGCGGTAGGGCGGGCGTATGAAGAGGTCCGTGGCGCCCTCTCCGGCCGAGACGCGGCCGTTCTCGTCCGCGACGGATTCAAGCGTGCGCACGCTCGTCGTTCCGACCGCTACGACCCTTTCCCCCGCGGCGCGCGCGTGGTTGATCGTTGAAGCCGCTTCCTCGGACAGGACGTATCGTTCGCTCTCCATTCTGTGCTCCGCCGGATCCTCCGCGGATACGGGCCGGAACGTGCCGATACCCACGTGGAGCGTCAGACGCGCCACGCCGACCCCGCCGGCCTGAAGTTCCTCCAGCAGCTCCTCCGTGAAGTGAAGTCCGGCCGTCGGCGCCGCCACCGCGCCGGGAACGCGCGCGTAGACCGTCTGATACCTCGTCCCGTCGACCGGCTCGGCCTCGCGGTCGATGTACGGGGGCAGCGGGACGGCCCCCAGCTCCGCGATGGCAGCGTCGATGACGCCCGGGCCGGCGACCGCGTCCTTCGAGCCGTCCGTGTAGAGCGAAACGACGCGCTTCCCCTCCGGCAAGACCTCATCGACGCGCGCAATGAGCGCGGCGCCGTCGTCGGCGCCGAAGTGCAGCTCCGCGCCCTTACGGATCTTCGCGCCCGGGCGCACGAGCACCTCCCAGCTGCCGGCGCCCAGGTCGCGCAGGAGGAACATCTCCGCGCGTCCGCCCGTGCACCTGCGCCCAAGCAGTCGCGCGGGAATGACCCTCGTGTCGTTGACGACCAGAACGTCTCCCGCCTCGAGGTAGCGGCCTACCTCGTGGAAGCGTCGGTGCTCGAACCGAGGCGCCGGCCGCTCCGCGTCCGCCTGAACGCCGGACCTCCTTCGCACAACAAGAAGGCGCGACTCGTCGCGCCTTTCGGAAGGGTACTGGGCTATGAGCTCCTTCGGGAGCTCGTAGTCGAAATCCGAGGTCCTCACCCGTCGCCCTCCTCGCCCGATGGTTCTCCCCCACGGCGGCCTGCGTTCCTGGACCCGTAGCGGTCCCACTCGCTGAAGATGCACCCGCAGTACTGCTGTCGGTAGAGCCCCATCTCCTTCGACTCGCGGACTCCGTCCATCACCGAGGCGCGGAAGTCGCGGTAGACGAACTCGACTCCGTGCTTCGCGGCCGCGGCGGCTCCCGCAGCGCGTATGCCCTGGTGGTCCTGGTGTGTGGAAACCAGCATCGAGGAGCTGAACCCCTCATACCCGGACTCGCTCGCCAGCCCGGCGACGCGGTCCAGCCGCATTGCGTAGCATATGGGGCATCGCTCGTGCACGTGCCCGACGATCTTCTGTAGGAACTCCTCCAGCCCGTAGCCGTCCTCGTGCGCCATCGGCACGCGATACGCGTTCGCGGCCTGGTGCGCCGCCTCCAGTCTCTTCTCGAACTCGAGATACGGGTGGATGTTGGGGTTCACGAACGCGCCGGCGACCTCGTGCCCCTCTTCCTGAAGCGCACGCATCGGCACGAGAGCGCACGGCCCGCAGCATATGTGTAGTAGCAGTCTCATTAGTGGTGAGTTGGAGCGGGTGTTGGCTGTGGTAGCCGCAGTGGCCTCCCCTCGGAACGGTTCACGCGCTTGCGCGTGCTAGTGACGAGGGTAGGCCGCTGTGGCAAGAGGGTCAGAGCAGCTCCTCCTGATCTCCAGTCTTGGGAGTCCCGAAGTACTCGTATGCCGCGGGCGTTGCCTCTCGTCCCCGAGGCGTGCGCTTGAGCAGACCTTCCTGGATGAGGAACGGCTCGTAGATCTCCTCGATCGTGTCCGCCTCTTCCCCGACCGCCACGGCGAGGCTCTTCACACCGACCGGACCGCCGCCGAACCGCCTCATCACAGCCTCCATGATGCGCCGGTCCATCTCGTCTAGCCCGCGCTCGTCCACCTCCAGCTTGAGAAGCGAGCCGTGCGCGACCTCCGCCGTGACCCTGCCGTCGCCCTCGACCTCGGCGAAGTCCCGCACACGTCGCAGCAGCCGGTTGGCGATCCTGGGTGTCCCGCGGGAGCGGCGCGCGATCTCGAGCGCTCCCTCGTCCGTTATCGGCACGCCCAGGATGCCCGCCGACCGCAGCACTATTCGCGCGAGCTCGTCTGCGTTGTAGTAGCTGAGCCGCTGCGCCACTCCGAAGCGCGACCGGAGAGGCGAGGTAAGAAGACCCGCCCTCGTCGTCGCGCCTACCAGCGTGAAGTGCTCGAGGTTGAGCTTGACGCTGCGCGCCGAAGGCCCCTTGTCGAGCACGATGTCTACGGAGAACTGCTCCATGGCGGGATAGAGGTACTCCTCCACCACGTGCTGGAGCCGGTGTATCTCGTCGATGAAGAGAACGTCGCCGCGCTTGAGGTTCGTCAGCACGCCGGTCAGATCGTACGGCCGTTCGATCACGGGGCCGGAGGTCGACACCAGCTCGGTCCCCATCTCGGTCGCTATGATGTGAGCGAGAGTGGTCTTCCCCAGACCCGGAGGGCCGTAGAACAGACAGTGGTCCAGCGGCTCCTCGCGCTGCCGCGCAGCCTTGATGAAGACGCTGAGGTTGTCCTTGAGCGTCTCCTGGCCCACGAACTCGCTGAAGTCCGTCGGCCTGAGCTTGGTGTCGAACTTGACGTCGTCGCTCGACGGCGCCGGTGCTGTCATGCGTGTAGAGGTGTCGCTCATCGAGTGATGCCCCTCGCCGCGCCCTCGCGGCGGCTCTGCTCTACGCCCCGCGCCTCAGCGCGCGACGTACGAGCTCCTCCACGGACAGCTCGCAGCCAGCCTCGCCCTGCGCCCGCAACACGGCCTCCCTCGCGGTCGCGCGGTTCATCCCTAGCGACACGAGCGCCGACACCGCGTCGCCGGCGACCTCGTGCTCCGCTGCGCCGCCTCCGATGGAAGAGACGTCGAGGCCCGAGAGCCTCTCCTTGAGTTCCACGATCATCCGCTGAGCCGTTTTCTTCCCGATGCCCGACACGCTCGTGAGTAGCGCCATGTCCTCCTCGATGACGGCCCGGTGGAAGACCTGGGGCGACAGCCCCGAGAGAACGGCGAGGGCGAGCTTCGGACCTATGCCCGAGATCGATATCAGCTCGCGGAAGATGGACCGCTCCGCCTCCGTCAGGAAGCCGAACAGGTCGAGGGCGTCCTCGCGCACGTGGGTGTGCGTGAAGATGTGGACGTCGCTGCCCTCTTCCCCCAGTTCCTTGAAGGTCGACATCGGGACGAGCATGGAGTAGCCGACTCCGCTCACGTCGACTACCACCCCCGCCGGGTTCCTGCGTACGAGCTTGCCCCTCAGCTCAGCGATCATGCTACCTGGGCCCCGTTGCGCTTGTGAAGGTGGCATATGGCGACCGCCACCGCGTCCGACTCGTCCTCGAGCATATCACGCCCGCCAAGTTCGAGCAGCCTGTCGACCATCGACGCGACCTGCTGCTTGGTCGCGCCGCCGTTGCCAACTACGGACTGCTTCACTTCTCGAGGGTCATACTCGAAGATGGGCCTTGAGTCCTGGGCCGCCGCAAGCAGCGCGACACCCCGGGCGTGGCCCAGCTTGAGTGCGGACTTGACGTTCTTGGATTGGAATACGTTCTCGACCGCGACCTCGTCGGGCCGGTGCAGCTCTATCAGCCTGACGGTCTCTGCGTGGACCTTGCGGAGCCGCTCTGGCAGCGGCGTCCTGGAGGAGTTCTTCACGTGCCCAACGGCGACGAGGCGCATGCCGCCGTCGCACTTCTCCACCAGGCCGAACCCGGTCACGATCGTGCCGGGGTCGATCCCGAGCACCAGAACTCTGTCGGACACGGGGCCACCCCCGTCCTCGGGGCCGCCCTCGACTGCGTGGCCGCCCTCGATGCTCACGGCTAGTCCTCGTCCTTGAGGACCTCCATGATCTCGTCCGAGATGTCGAAGTTCGCTGAGACGTTCTGAACGTCGTCGTGGTCGTCCAGCGCGTCCATCAGTTTGAGGACCTTGCGCGCTGCGTCCTCCTCGAGCTGAACCGTCGTCCCCGGGATGCGGGTGACCTCGCCGTGTGCCACCGTGATGCTGGCCTCGTTGAGCGCGTCGCGCACCGTGGCGAAGTCCTTGGGGTCGGTCGTGACCTCGAAGTTCTCCCCTTCTGTCTTGAGGTCCTCGGCGCCCGCCTCGAGCACGACCTCGAGCACGCTGTCCTCGTCGTACTGCGACGCCGGGATCGTGATGATGCCCTTCTGCGTGAAGTTCCACGCTACGCTCCCGCCCTCGCCCAGGTGTCCGTTGTGCTTCGTCAGGATGTGACGGATCTCGCCGACCGTGCGGTTCTTGTTGTCGGTCAGCGTGTCGATCATCAGCGCGACGCCCTCGGGGCCGTACGCTTCGTAGACGGCCTCTTCGTAGTTGACGCCCTCGATGAGGCCCGCGCCCTTCGCGATGGCCTTGTCGATCTTGTCGTTGGGCATGTTGACCGACTTGGCAGCCTGCACCTCCGCCCTGAGACGTACGTTCGTGTTCACGTCCGCCCCGCCCTGCCGCGCGGCGACCTCGATCAGGCGCGCGTGCCGGTTGAAGATCTTGCCGCGCTTAGCATCGGCCGCGCCCTTCTTGTGCTTGATGCTTGCCCACTTAGAGTGTCCAGACATTCCGTCCCTCCCGGTCCGGGCATTCCCCGCTCGCCACGGGCGCGTTAGCTACTCGTCTTCCTCTGGCTTCTCGGACTCGGCGACGACCTTCGCCTGAATGTCGCCGGGAACCTCCTCGTAGTGCGAGAACTCCATCTCGAAGTAGCCGCGACCCTGGGTGATGGACCTCAGGTGGGTCGAGTACTTGTAGAGCTCCGCCAGCGGCACGGCCGCCTTGACGACCTGGTAGCGACCCTGCTGGCCCGTCTCGCGGATCTTGCCGCGCCGCGAGCTGACGTCGCTCATCACGTCTCCGAGGTACTCGTCCGGGACCGACACCGTGATCTCGTAGACCGGCTCCATGAGAACGGGCTTCGCGTCGGCCGCCGCCAGACGGAAGCCGATGGACCCGGCCATCTTGAACGCGTTCTCGTTAGAGTCGACCGTGTGGTACTTGCCGTCGTAGACCGCGACCTTGACGTCAACCACCGGGTAGCCGGCGATGACGCCCTTCTCCATCCGCTCCTTGACGCCCTTCTCGACGGCAGGGATGAACTTCGACGGAATGGCGCCGCCGACGACCTCGTCGACGAACTCGAGGCCCGTCCCTCGCTCGACCGGCTCGACCCTGAGCCACGCGACTCCGAACTGGCCGCGGCCGCCCGTTTGCTTCTTGTACTTCCCCTCCGCCTTGGCCGTGGCGCGTATGGTCTCGCGGTACGGGATGCGAGGCTTCTCGCGCTCTACCTCCACGCCGAACTTGTCCTTGAGCTTCTCGAGCATGACGTCGAGGTGGAGGTCTCCGAGACCGGAGACGATGGTCTGCTTGATGACGCGGTCGTAGCCCGCCGTGAACGTGGGGTCCTCCTCGTGGAGCTTCGAGAGACCCGTGGAGATCTTCTCCTCGTCGCCCTTGGCGGCCGCCTTGATCGCCTCCGAAAGGACCGGCTTCGGGAAGACGACGGTAGGCAGCACGATCGGGTTGCCCTTGTCGCAGAGCGTGTCGCCCGAGCTCGTGTGCTTGAGCTTGACGACGCCAGCGATGTCCCCCGCGGAGACCGACTCCATCTCCTTGCGGTCGCGCCCGATGAGCGCGTAGCACGTGCCCATCCTCTCGCTGTCGCCCTTCGTGCTGTTCAGGACGTCGGAACCCGAGCCGACGGATCCCGAGTAGACACGGAAGAACGACAGCTCGCCGACGTGCTGCTCCGAGACGGTCTTGAAGACCAGCGCGGAGAAAGGCGCGTCCGGAGACGTCGGGACGGTCACCTCGTCCTCGCTGCCGGGCTTCGTTCCAACAGTCTCGGCCTTGTCAGCCGGAGAAGGCAGTGCGCCCGCTATGAGGTTCATGAGAGGCTCGACCCCCGCCACCGATGTGGCGGCCGTCGCGATAGCCGGGACGATCGTCGCCGCCGCGACACCGGCCCGCAGACCGTTCCGGATCTCGTCCGCCGTCAGCTCCTCGTCGCCGAAGAACTTCTCCATCAGCTCCTCGTCGGACTCGGCCGCGGCCTCGATCAGCTGAGACCTCAGCTCGGCTACCTCGTCGGCCATGTCGGCCGGGACGTCTTCCTTCTTAGCCTTCGCCGAACCATCGGAGATGTACGCCTTCTGCTCGATGAGGTCGACCACGCCCTTGAAACCCTCGGCGGCGCCGATGGGAATCACCACCGGGGCGATGCGGGCTCCTAGCACCTCGGAGGCGTCGTTGAGGCACTTGCGGAAGTCCGCGTGCTCCTTGTCCATCTTGTTGACGCATATGACGCGCGGCTGCTCGGCCGCGTCGAGGAACTGCCAGACGAGTTCCGTCCCGACCTCCACGCCTGAGGGAGCCGCAATGATGACCACCGCGGCGTCCGCCACTCGCAGGCCGGCCTTGACGTCCCCGTAGAAGTCGGCGTATCCGGGACAATCCAGAACGTTGATCTTAACGCCGTTCCAGGTACAGTGACCCAGTCCCAGGTTGATGGTGATCTGGCGCTTCTTCTCGTTCTCGGCGAAATCCAGGGCGGACGACCCGTCGTCCACCTTCCCCATTCGCGAGACGGCGCCGCCCACGAACAGCATGGCCTCAGCGAGGCTCGTCTTGCCCGCGTCGCCGTGCGCGACCAGGGCCACGTTGCGGATCTTGTCCGGTGACAACGACTTCATCTTGCGTCCTTCCGAAGGTTTCGGGTGCAGTCGCCTGTGATTCGATGCTGGACTGTATCAAACGATAGAAGATACCAGCTGGCTTGCCCACAGTCAACCCGAAACTCCCACATTCGGCTTGCCCGAGGGCTCCTGGCGTGGTATCTTCGAGAGGTTGTGGCCGCCCGACGGGGCGGCGCCGGCCGCAGCCATCCATGCGGACAGCGCGCCGGCACATGAAAGGACCAAACAGCACGGAGGCACCGCTCAATGCTGGACATTCTCCGCACGAAGACCAAGGTCTTCCTCTGGATAGTGGCCGTGGCGTTCATCGTCAGTATCGGCGCGGGCACCATCTTCGGACGCCGCAGGGGCGGCTCGGGACAGTCGCCGCAGCAGGGGCTCATCGGCGTGGTCAACGGCACGCCCATCCAGTACCGCGACTTCTCGGACGTCTACAGGCAGCGCATCACCGACTACGCTGCACAGACCGGCGCCGAGGTCTCGGACGCCACTCGTGACGCGCTCCGCGAGGAGACGTGGAACGCGATGGTCACGGACATACTTGTCCAGAGCGAGATCAGGCGGCTGGGCATCGACGTCCCCGACGACGTCGTGTTCGACATTCTCTGGAACAACCCGCCGCAATCGGTCTATCAGGCGCCGGCCTTCCAGGACGCCAACGGCCAGTTCAGCTTCGACGCGTACCACCGCGAGATCCAGATGCACCCCGAGCGCTGGGACGACGTTGCCGAGTACTACAGAGGTCAGCTCCAGCGCCAGATCCTCCAGAGGGAGATCCAGTCGGCTGCTATGGTCAGCGACAACGAGCTCTGGGAGGAGTTCGTGGCGCGCAACGAGAAGGTCCGTGTCTCGTTCGTCAGTATCGACCCGCGCATGATCGACCGCGAGCCGCTCACGCCGACCGAGGAGGAGGCCCGAGCCTACTTCCAGTCGCACCGCGCGGACTACGAGCGCGCCCCGATGGTCGTCATGAGCTTCGTCGACCTGCCGAAGGTCGCCACCCAGGAGGACGAGGACGACATCGTTCTCAGGCTGGAGGAGCTCACGGCCGCGGTCCGCGACGGCGAGGACTTCGCCGAACTCGCACGCGTCTACTCGGAGGGCCCGAGCGGCCCGCAGGGCGGCGACCTCGGGTACTTCAGCAAGGGTGCGATGGTCAAGGAGTTCGAGGACGTCGCGTTCGCCCTCGAGGTCGGAGAGGTCAGCGAGCCGTTCAAGACGTCTTTCGGCTACCACATCCTACAGGTGACCGACAAGCGCACGGAGAACGGCGAGGAGCAGGTCCAGGCCAGACACATCCTCATAGAGATCAGGCCCAGCGAGCAGACGCTCGTAGAGGTCGAGACGGAGCTTCGCGGGCTGGCGGAGCTGGCGGAGGAGAAGGGGCTGTCGGCCGCGGCGCAGGAGCTGGGTTACGAACTGAAGGCGACCTCCCCCTTCCCCGACGGGCGCTACATCCCCGGGATCGGTAACCTGAGACCGGCCGTCAAGGCGGCGTTCGAGGGCGAGGTAGGCGACGCCATAGGTCCGTACGTCACGCCGGACGCCTACTACATGTTCGAGATAGCAGAGAAGATCCCGAGCACGCTCCCGACGTACGACGAACTGGCCGCCCTCGTGGAGGGAGAGAGCCCGGAGCACCCGGCCGTCACAGCGCTCATCATGGAGCGTCAGAACGACCAGGCGTCGGCCATCGCCGAGGAGATAGCGTCGGCGGTCAGGTCGGGACAGCTCTTGGAGGACGCCGCGACGGCTCGCGGCTACAACGTGGTTCAGTCGCAGCCCTTCTCGCGCAGGGACTACGTCCCCGGCGCGGGCAGCGGCAACGAGTTCGTGGGCACGAGCTTCGGCCTGAGGACCGGACAGACGAGTGGAGCCGTCCGCGTCGAGCAGCCGGAGCGGTTCTTCGTCATCCGGGTTGAGGAACGTGTGGCTGCAAGCCAGCAGGACTTCGTCGAGCAGGAGGCTCAGCTCCGTAGCCAGCTACTCCAGCGCGAGCAGATGCAGGTCTTCGCCGCGTGGCTCGAGGACGTCATGGCCGACGCCGACATAAGCGACTATCGCGACTCGTTCTTCTAGGAGGTTCGCGCGGTTAGGAAGTCCGGGCGGTCGCCGGGGCTCAGAGCTGCTCGAGCCAGTCGTGATTCGCGCCGATGACGACGATGATGTCGACCAGCGGGGTCTCCGGGATCTGCTGGATGACGTTTGGAACGCGCAGCATGCGTGCTACCTCGACCGCGGCTCCGAAGTCGCCGGACCTGTCCACGACGATCGATTCCTCGTAGCCGAAGCTCCCGGCATTGCGCGCGTCGACGACGTCGATCCCCAGGTCCCTCAGGTAGCGCAGGGTCTCCCGCCCCACGTCCTCCTCACCACAACCGTTCAGCACCAGGACGGTCGACTCGACCTCGCGGCTGGGCCGAGGCGCGAAGATGCCGTAGACGGAGACCCCGACGTAGACGACCAGCGCGAGCAACAGAAGCACGCCCACGACGTAGAGCGCCGACGTGGGCGTGGTCTTCTTCCGACTCTTGCGGGACTTCCTCGACCTGGCCATGGGGTCCCTCGATCTCCCGCTTCGTTGTCCCTCTACCCGTCCAGGTGCTGCACCAGACGCCTGTAGGTCTCCTCGAGCGTCTCGGGCAGCACGCGCGTCTCCCCGACAACGGGCATGAAGTTCGTGTCGCCCTCCCATCGCGGCACGATGTGGAAGTGCACGTGGCCCGGCACGCCGGCGCCGGCGCAGTGCCCCATGTTGACGCCGACGTTCATCCCCTGCGGCGCGTACGCCCGCGAGAGGATCCGCTCGCCGTGCGCGACGGCCTCCATGAGATCCGCTCTCTCCTCGACAGCGAGTCCGGAGAGGTTCGCGACGTGACGGAACGGCGCGATGAGCAGGTGGCCGTTGTTGTACGGGTAGGCGTTGAGCATTATGAACGAGTGCGGCGTCCTCGCCAGGATGAAGTTCGACTCGTCCGCGGCGGCGGACGGCTTGTCGCAGAAGATGCAGCCGCCGGGGTTCTCACTCATCAGATACTCCATTCTCCAGGGCGCCCAGAGCCTCTCCATCACTCTCCCCCGCCGCCGAGCACCACGTTGTCGATGAGCCGCGTCCTGCCGAAGTAGACCGCGATCGCGATCATCGTCCCGGCGCACAGTTCCTCGACGTCGTCGAGCGACCTCCAGTCCACGGCCGAGACGTACTGTACCTCCGCGTGAGGCTTCGCCCCGATGATCGCCCGCACCTCCCCCAGGACCTTCCCGACGTCGGTCTCGCCCGACTCGAACAGCCGGCGCGCGTGCTCCAGCGACTCGTGGAGCGCCGGCGCCTCCGCGCGTTCCTCTTCCGACAGGTAGGTGTTGCGAGAGCTCATCGCGAGCCCGTCAGGCTCGCGAACTATCGGCCCGCGAATGATCTGCACGCCCATGTCGAGGTCGGCCACCATTCTCTCGATGATCGCGGCCTGCTGCCCGTCCTTTTGCCCGAAGACCGAGAGGTTCGGGCGCACTATCTCGAAGAGCTTCGACACTACCGTGCAGACACCGTCGAAGTGGCCTGGCCTGTACGCACCGCAGAGCTTCTCGCCGAGCCGCCTGACGTGGACGACGGTCGCGAATCCATCCGGGTACATGTCTGGAGCCTGGGGGACGAAGACGAGGTCCGTCCCGGCTTCCTCCAGAAGCGCCAGGTCCCGGTCGAGGTCGCGAGGGTAGTCCTCGAAGTCCTCGCTGGGTCCGAACTGCGTCGGGTTGACGAAGATGCTCGCGACGACTGTGTCGGACAGCTCGCGCGCCGTGCGGACGAGCGACAGATGTCCATCGTGCAGGAAGCCCATGGTCGGCACGAAGCCGACGACCGACCTTCCGCGCTCAGGGTCTCTTGCCCTCGCCTGCATCTCCGCTACCGTCCGGATTATCTGCACGTTCACTCCATCGGCCGACCAGATCGCGGCTCGGCCCCCGGGCAAGACGTTGCAGCGGCACTACGCGCCGCCTAGTAGCTCTCGTCCAGGTCCGGGTAGGCACCCGACTTGACGTCTCGGACGAACGACTCCGCCGCCTCTGTCACGACGCTCGCAGTATCGCCGTAGCGCCTGACGAACCTGGGCGACGGCCCGTCGGTGTACCCCAGGATGTCATTGACCACGAGCACCTGGCCGTCGCAGTTGGGCCCCGCGCCGATGCCTATAGTCGGTATCGACAGGGCCTCCGTGATCTCCCGGCCGAGCTTCCAGGGTATCGCCTCGAGCACGATCGAGAAGCACCCTGCCTCCTCGAGGGCGCGCGCGTCGTCCAGAAGCAGTTCGCGCGTCCGGTCGTTCTTGCCCTGCACCCGGTAGCCGCCCAGTTCGTGAATGGACTGCGGTGTCAGACCTATGTGCCCCATGACCGGGATGCCCGCGTCGAGGACCGCGCCGATCTTCTCGACCACCTTGCTCCCGCCCTCGAGCTTGATGGCGCCCGCGCGACCGTCCTTGACCATCCTGCCCGCCGCCCGGACCGCGTCGGCGACGGAGGCCTGGTAGGACATGAACGGCATGTCACCCACGACCAGCGCCGTCGAGGTACCCCGCGCCACGGCCGCCGTAAGCATTAGCATCTCGTCCAGTGTCACTGGCAGGGTGTTCTCGTGGCCGAGAACGACCATCGCGGCCGAGTCGCCTACCAGGATCGCATCGACTCCGGCCGCGTCCACGAGCTTCGCCGTCATGTAGTCGTAGGCCGTGAGAACGGCGATCTTCTCCCCGGCCTTCTTCATCGCCGCTATCGAAGGCGCAGTGCGCTTCTTGCGTTCCATGTGTCCTGTTCCGGTGGTGTCGCGCCGGTCGGCGCGTCCTCCGCCCGACAGGAACGGTCCAGTCTACCGGGCTGCGCCCGGTGGACCCGGGTCAACCCGCGTCAGGACCTCGTCCCTATGGGCACGTAGTAGGCGGTCCCCGTGTCGTGTTCCTCGATCTCGCGCGCGAGTTCCTCGAAGTCCGCCGTGCTCTCGACGAAGTTGATGTCGTCGGTGTTGACGACGATGAGAGGCGTGTCCTTGTAGTGGAAGAAGAAGTAGTTGTAGGCCTCGTTGAGCGTCTCTATGTACTCGGCGGACATGTCGCGCTCGAACTCTCGTCCGCGCCTGCGTATCCGCTCCATCAGGCTGTCGACCGACGCCTGTAGATACACGACGATGTCCGGCTTGGGAACCTCCCGCTCGAGCAGGTCGGCCAGGCGCTTGTAGAGCGCCAGCTCGTTGTCGTCGAGCGTGATGTTGGCGAATATGCGGTCCTTGGCGAAGAGGTAGTCGGAGACGACCCGTTCCATGAACAGGTCGAACTGCTTGAGCTCCGACTGCTGGCGGTGGCGCGAGAGCAGGAAGAACAGCTGCGTCTGGAACGCGTATCCTCGCATGTCCTGATAGAATTGCGCCAGGAACGGGTTCTCCTCGACGACCTCGAGCTTGAGGTGCGCACCCCACTTCTTGGCAAGCATCGTCGCGAGCGTGGTCTTCCCCGCTCCGATGACGCCTTCGATGGCCACGTAGTTCTTCCTGGGCACTTTCCCTCCGCTTGCGCTTCAGCTTCCGGCCGGTCGCTCCGGCAGCGGCTCCTCCGGCGGCCCGTCCACGGCGCGGACGTAGTCACCGAGGTCCCCGAGTCCCTCCACGATCCTGGCTACCGTGACCGAGTCGCCGGGGAACCTCAGCTCGGGGGCGACCTCCGCGAGCGGAACCAGCACGAACGCCCTGCCCCTCGCTCGCGGGTGCGGGAGCGTCAGCTCCTGGGACTCCATCTCGACGTCCTCGTAGATCAGCAGGTCGAGGTCGAGAGTCCTCGGGGCCCACCTCTCCCATCTCTCCCGGCCGTTTTCCTTCTCGATCGCCAGCAGCCTGCGCATGAGATCGAGCGGCGGGATCTCGGTCGTGAGCTCCGCGACGGCGTTGATGAAGCGCTCCTGCTCCGTCATCCCGACCGGCGCGGTCTCGTAGAGCGACGATACACCGGTCACTTCCGTGCCTGGCAACGCCGCCAGCGCCCCGAGGGCCTGCCGCACGTATCCCTCGCGGTCGCCCACGTTCGAACCTATACCGATCCAGGCGTAGGGCAATCGGTGGCTCCCCGCTCCTGCGGCCTTCCGGCCCGCGCCGCTACGCCGAGTGCACGACCTCTACCTCAACGTGGTCTATCGAACCGGCTATCGGGACACTGGGCTTCCGTATCCTGACAACGACCTCCACCGCGTCGAACTGCTCGAGAACGTCCCTCGCGATCTTGTCGGCCATCGCCTCGAGCAGGTGGTACTTCTGCTTGACGACCTCGGACTCCACGAGCCTGTAGACCTTCTCGTAGTCGACGGTCTTCCTCATGTCGTCGGAGGCGACCGCCGCAGACAGGTCCGCGATGATCTCGACGTCGACCTCGAAACGCTGTCCCAGCTCGCGCTCGTTCTCCGAGGCCCCGTGGTATCCGTAGAGCCTTATGTTCTCGAGAGCTATCCGGTACTCGGCCATCATCCCTCCGTTGCGGACGAGAACCCTACAGCATCCGCGTTATCCTCGCAACCGCCTCGGCGATGCGCTCCTCCGTGGTGGTCAAAGCGAACCGGACGTAGCGGTCGCCGGCTTCCCCGAAGCCGACACCCGGCGTCGCCACGACATGGGCGTCCCTGAGCAGACGCGCGCAGAAGCCCTGCGAGCGCTCGGCGGTGGGTATCCTCGCCCATATGTAGAACGTCGCGTGAGGGCGCGGCACGTTCCAGCCTGCCTTGTGAAGGCCGTCGACCAGCACGTCGCGCCTGCCTCGGTACGTGTCGACGAGTTCGTCTAGCCGCGACTGAGGGAGAGCGAGCGCCGCCTGTCCCGCCCTCTGGATCGCGGTGAAGACGCACGAGTCGACGTTGTCCTTGACGGTCGCGAGCGCCTCGAGCGCCTCCGGGTTCCCGATGGCGAACCCGAGCCTCCATCCCGTCATGTTGAACGTCTTGGAGAACGAGTGGAACTCGATGGCGACGTCCTTCGCACCCTCGACCTGCAGCAGCGACACGCGGTCGCCCTCGTAGACGACCTCCGCGTAGGCCGCGTCGTTGAGCACGAGGATGTCGTGCTCGCGCGCGAAGTCGACGGCGCGGCGGAAGAAGCCGAGGTCAGCAACGGCGCCTGTGGGGTTGTTCGGGTAGTTGAGGAACAGGAGCTTCGCTCGCTCGAGGTCCCGCGGCACGAGCTTCGAGAAATCGGGGATGAACCCGTCCTGCTCCTTCAGCGGAAGGAAGTGCACATCCGCGTCCGCGAGCCACGTCGAAGCCGGATATATGGGAAAGGCCGGGTCCGGGATGAGCGCCACGTCTCCCGGGTTCATCACGGCCATCGGCAGGTGCCCTATTCCCTCCTTCGAGCCGAGAAGCGGCAGGACCTCTGCTACGGGGTCCAGCGGGACGCCGTACCTCGCCTCGTACCAGTCCGCGATGGCCTGCTTGAAGGCCGGGTCTCCGCGCTGAAGCGGGTAGCGGTGCGTCGCGGGGTCCGCGCAGGCCGTCTGTAGCTCCGACACGATTTCCGGGAACGTAGGAAGGTCGGGGTCGCCTATCCCCAGGTCGACAACGTCTGCGCCGGCCTCCCTGAGCTCATTCTTCACCCGGTCTATCTCTACGAACAGGTACGGGGGAAGCTTCCCCAGCCTGTCCGAGCGTCTCACTCTCCGCATGGTCTTCGTTCCATAGGGGTTATCCACAGGGGTCGAGGCGTCCGAGCGAACACCCGAAACGCGACGTGAGCGTATCCCGCGAATTCGCGGGGTGTCAAGCGGAAAGCCCCCCAGGGACCGCCTGGGCAGGGCGCCGTCCGGATGTGCGTCTGGACGGGCGGGCGGCAGCTGGTATAATCGCGGTTCGCGCTGCAGCCGTCGCGCGGCCGGTCCGCCTCGTCGGACGCTACCGGTCGCCGGCGCCGTACAGCGGCCAACGGAGCGCCACTTGATGCCTGACCTGCGGAACCTCATAGAGGACGTAGAACGCTCTCCGCTGCACTGGGGCTACTCCTTCGCGACGTTCCTCGCGCTCGTGCTCGGCAGGAACCTGCTCGAGGGCGCGCTCGGACCTAACGGCTCCGTGGGCTTCGTCTACGCCTCCTCGCCCTCCGCGTTGATGGTCCTCGACCACTTCGTCCTCTTCTACGCCAGCCTGTTCCTCGCGTTCGCTCTCGTCCTGTCTGCGCTGGCGCGCGAACGAATCGGCCGGGTCATGAGGGTTATGACGCCCGCGTGGGTGCTCCTTCTGATCCCGCCCGTCTTCGACTTCTTCTGGACCGGCGGCGAAGGCATGAAGATCACGTACGTGCTCAAGCTGAGCCCCGTGATCCTGCGGTTCTTCGACCCGACGGTGAGCTTCGAGGCCATTTCGCCCGGCCAGCGGGTCGAGATACTCGGCGCATGTCTGCTTGCCGCGGCCTATGTGCGCCTGAAGACCCGCAGCTGGCCGCGCTCCGCCGTCGCTTTTCTCGCCTTCTACGTTGTTCTCGCGCTTCACGGGGTACTTCCGAGCCTGATCGCGCGGGCCTCCTGGGGACTGACGCGCGCGGCGGCCGCCTCACCCGAGCTCGCCTATCTGGTGGCCTTCAGGTCGGGCGGCGTGGTCGCGGACGAGAGCCGCAAGCTGGCGCTCGTCTTCTCCCTCCCCGTCGTAGTGCTCGGCTGGCTCGCCTTCAGAAGCCACGCGCGCGAGCGCGAGCGCGCGATGCGACGCAACTGGAGGCCGCTTCGTTCGCTGCACTACCTCGGCATGACCGCCTTCGGGATCGCGTTCGGCTGGACGCTCTTCTCGAGAGCGGGCGTCGAGTTCGCGGGCGCGGCAGACGTTCTCGGCATCGCGGCGACCATGCTCGCCACGTTCTTCGCCTTCCAGGCCTCGGTGGCGATCAACGACGTGTTCGACGAGGAGGGCGACCGCATCTCAGACGTATCACGCCCGCTGGTCACGGGCTCCCTGGATAGAGGAGACCTCGTCGCGCAGGCGGTCGTGTTCGGCGCGGCGGCGCTTCTCCTGGCGCTCAACGTCAAGTACTCGACCTTCCTGTTCATGGCGCTGGCGCTCGCGCTGTCGCTGCTTTACTCGGCGCCGCCGGTCCGCATCAAGCGGGTGCCCGTCGTCTCCAGCCTGTCGCTGGGAGCCGTTTCGCTGCTCGCCTGCCTCATGGGGTTCTCTCTCTACGCCGAAGAGCGGGCCGCCGCGCTTTTCCCAGACCCGCTCGCGTGGGTAGTAGTGTTGTCGTTCGGGCTGGGCTTCGCGGCGAAGGACATCAAGGACGTGGACGGGGACGAGGCGACCGCGGTGTGGACGCTGCCGGTGCTGTTCGGACCGTCCCGGGGGAAGATCGCCGTCGCGCTCCTGGTGCTCCTGGGATACCTGGCGGTCCCCGCCCTGCTCCCCTACGGCGCGCTCGCCGTACCCGCCGTGCTCCTCGGTGTCGCGAGCGCCGCCATGGTGTGGGTCTGGAAGAGGCCCAAGCTAGACGAACTGCTCCTCGCCGTCTGCCTGCTCTTCACCCTGGCGGTCGCTCTCGTGGCGCTGCACGACCCCGAGCCGCTCATGGGCGGACCGCACTCGGAAGCGCGGGCGACCGTCACCGAGGCGAAGGCCGCCGAGTTCAGAGGGGGTATCGCGGAGGCCCGGGACGACCTGGACTTCGCGTCGGTCGAGCTGCCCGCAGCCGCGGCCGTACTCGTCGACGATGCGGACGTACAGCTGCGAGCAGGCGCGGCCCTCTTCGAGTCGGGTCGCTTCCGCGATGCGCTACCGTTCCTAGAGCGCGCGGTGGACCTGCGCGCGTCGTCACCCGTCGCGAGGGAATACCTGGCGAAGACGGAGTCGCTGCTCGGCAGAGCGGACTCGGCGGAGTGGATGATGCACGAGGCGATCAGGGAGGGACTGCGGCCGGGCCTCTTCTACACGGTTCTCGGAAACCACTGTCTCGAAACGGGTAGCGCGGAGTCGGCCGAACTGGCGTTCCGACGCGCCCTCCGCCTGGGGCGGCCCGACGTTCCCGCTCGCCTTCGGCTGGGCGACGCGCTGATGGCGCTCGGTCGCGCGAGCGAGGCGCTCACGGAACTGGAGCTGGCGGTCGCGAGGCGCCCCTCGTCGGCCGACGCGCGCGACGCGCTGGGGCGGGCGATGGCCTCGGACGGCGACGCGGAGCGAGCGATTTCGGAGTTCCGCGCGGCGGTCGAGCTGGACCCCGGTCGACCTCTCTTCTGGAACAACCTGGGCGCCGCACTGCGCATCGCAGGCCGCTCGAGCGAGTCGCTGGAGGCCCTCGACCGGGCCACGGCTCTCTCCCCCCGCGCGCCTGAGCCCTACTACAACCGCGGCCTGACTCTCGAAGCGATGGGCCGTACGCACGAAGCGAGGAGGCAGTACCTCCTCGCTCTGGAGAACGACCCCTCTCACGAGCCCGCCCGAGCGTCCCTCGACCGGCTGGGCCGTTAGGCGCGCCCCGCGACAGCGGCTGCATGCGGCGCCGCAGCCTGCATGCCCCAGTCCTTCACGCGCGCTCCGCCACCACGACGTCACCTATCTCACAACCGATGTCGCGCGCGATCACCGGGCACTTGGCCTTGAGCACGAAGAAGATCCGCCCCGGAGCCTGGCTGAGCGTCTCGTAATTGCCCTGTCCCTTCGCGATGACAAGTTCCGCCGACTCGAATCGGTCGCGGAAGGCACGGGAGCAGTCCTCGAGCATGGTCCCGGGCGCGTCCGAACCGTTGTCGATCACCGGCACGAGTCCGGCAAGCCCCGCGAACTCGGCGTCGTCCGCGGTGACGTCGTTTATGATCGGCGCCCCCCTCACCGCGAACGTGATGCGTTCGACGGGCATCTCCTCGATGAGGATGCGGTCGAAGACGATCTCCCCGGCGTTGTCACCGACGTATAGGATGTCGCCGGCGGAGCCCACGGCCGAGCGCAGCTCCTCGAGGGCGCCGTCGGCGGGCTCCCAACCTAGGCTCTCCTCTATTGACCGCTCCAACGTTGTCTCGTCGATGTCCGACCTCGCCCCGAAGTCGATGATGTTGCCCGCCACCGCGAGCCGCACCGCTGTGCCGAACGGGTCGTCCGAACTCGCGACGCGCTGCTTCATCTTCGGGTACATCGAAAGCGCGAGCGAGTTGAAGCGATCTTTGACACCTCGGTACGGGTCGTCGACCCCCGTCTCGCGTCTGACGACGCGATGGATGACCTGCCCCATCGACGGAGGCGTGTCGTCCATGTCCATCTCAGACACCGCCCGGGCTACCGCGCGCAGCACGCGCACGTGCGCCTGCGGGTCGTCGCTCGCCATGCGAGCCGCTTCGAGAGCCTGTTTGAGGAAGCATGGAACGCAGTCGAGGAATGTCTTCACGTGGCCTCGGAGGACCGCCCTGCGCGGTCCGGGACGCGCCGGCGTCAGGGACGCGCCGGTGTCAGGAACGCGCCG
>Ga0180435_10000153_pt1 | contig 71005 bp, 99 predicted proteins | sample SS_ome_3_FD_132467 | JGI IMG/M metagenome (GOLD analysis project Ga0180435, IMG submission 132467) | Hypersaline lake sediment archaeal communities from the Salton Sea, California, USA - SS_3_S_1 metaG | ecosystem: Environmental > Aquatic > Non-marine Saline and Alkaline > Hypersaline >... | reverse complement strand
TTTTGAAAAGTATCATTCGGATCCAAGTAAGATTCTGTAATACCTTTTCTATTTACTATTCTTTGTAATGTCGGCAATCAGCAATGAGCGGACTTCTCATTGACAGTGGGCATGCTGTATATTAGAGATATGTCATATTCCGCTTCATATAGTTAGCAGACATCGATGGAAATAGACTGAGTTCCGCATTCGGCAAAAAGCAGACATAAACCACGCTCTTTCAGAAGAGCTTTTTCGTGTCAGTCTTTTTTACAATTCACCTAACTGTTTCCATCAAATAAAGCCAGAAAGCCTATTAAACCAAGGCATATAGCCCTATGGTATAATAATTGCTCAAGTGTTATCTAATGTACTGATGTACCAAAAACAGTAAAAAATTGTACAAGGAAAAAGTGATGAACTTCTGGAAAAATATTGCGCTTACCGCATTGTGTGTTTTGCCATTGCAGAGTCAGGCGGCGAGTATTGATGTTTTATCTTATTATGGTACTGACTCGACTGCATTTGATGTAACTAACAACACTGGAACGACTCTAAATGAGTTAGTTCTTGATCTAACTTCATGGGTTCCAGATAGTAGCGACTATACGATAACAGTTGATGAAGGTCATTGGCTTGAAACAGGAATCACAACAGACTCACGCCATACATTCGCACCCGAGTTTTCAATCAAAAATTGGGAAGATGGAGATATATTACCGATCTCCTTCCTTTTCGACACCACCTCCACCGACTCCATTTTCTACGGACTGGATATGAGTAGCCTTGGTACGGTTTCAATTGCGAATGCTTTGACTGGATTAAGTGAGCTCGGTACCCCATACCCAGTTGACCTTGCCATGCCCAATATTTCAGCCGTCCCACTACCGGCAGCAGCTTGGTTATTTCTGACAGGTTTAGCAGGGATGTTTGGTATGAGCTATAGAAATAAGCGTAAGGCTTAACACATTATTAAGCCCGAATTGCAAAGCCTCGCTTCATGCGGGGCTTTTTTATGTCTGCGAAGGTCGCATAGCTGACTGTGGAACTAGGTTCTTATCTTCCGCTTATTACTAGTTGCAGACCCTCGATGAATTTTCGGCTGTTACTATTTTAGAAAAAACCCAATGACGGCAATCAGCAAGAAGCCGACATAAACATCTGTAAGATGAAGTCGTAACCATTTACTTGGAAGTGTCAGATCGAGTTTAGACTTCTACAGATCAATCCATGTGTTGGCATACCTCATCAAGCCAACCCTGCTTACGAGCCGAAGCATGGGCCCCACGGCATTTTCTTTTGAATTCAGACCTTGTTTGGCACTTCAATGCCTCTTCTAAGCATCGTTCTTTATTGTCCCAATAACCGCGAGGTACTCGGTCAGATTTCATGTGGGAGCAGATCTCCTCGAGACAGCCGTGTCTTTTAGCCGCCATGTATGCACCACCCGAGCCCTCTCTAAACTCTGTTTTAGTCGAGTAGTTTACTGCTTCTTGACGACAGCGCTCCACAGTCCAGTAGCCTGAAGATTTCTGAGGAGAATACATGTGTGAACAAATTTCATCTAGCCAGTGTTTTTTCCTTGCAGCGCTGTAAGCTCTAGAAGAGCCGTTTTGAAACGCAGTTCTTGTCTGGTATTTCAGCGCTTCTTGATGACAACGTTCCTTTGTCCAATAGTTATTCGGCTTTGCTCCAGCCATGTGTGAACAAATTTCATCTAACCACTGATTCTTTCTAGCATACCTATATGCGCCGTTCGAACCCTTTTCAAATTCACCCCTAGAGTCATATTTCTTAGCTTCCTCTGCACAACGCTCTTTATCGTTCCAGAAACCTACTGGTGCTCTTGTCGAGGTCATGTGCTGGCAAATAGCATCAAGCCAACCTTTTGCTAATGCTCGCGGATAAGCTTTAGATTCATCTCTAAACTCACCTCTAGTTTTATATTTCAATGCTTCTTTATGGCACCGGCTCTTTGTCCAGTAGCCCGAAGGTTTGCGTGAGTCAGCAATCATGTGGCTACAGATTTTTTCTAGAAAGCCATGCTTCCTTGCTGCAATGTAGGTATTGTTTGACTGCTTCCGAAATTCAGACCTGGACGTATATTTTAGCGCCTCTTCATGGCATCGTTCTTCAGTCCAATGCGTTTGCGTTCCTATTTGTCCCAACCATCTTTCATCATTAAGTACGTCGAACCCTTCGGCCTTGTAGCGATCTACAAACTCTTTTTCTTTGTCGCCCACCTCGGAAACCAGGTAGTCATAACCCGTGAGTTGTATGAACTGGGTATCTGGGTCATTACTGATCACAGCAGAGTTTGTCGTGTTGTTATCGCTTTTGTGTTGCGCCATCCTGACATCAAATGCTTGTCGCGTAAGACCGATATATGCTTCGTTGAGCTTTTTATTAATAATTGCATAGATACAGTGCTTCCATCCGTGATCCACAGCAACCATGTGTGAACATATTTCATCAAGCCAGCCCTCTCTTTGGGCCGCACCCCAGGCACTACCTGATCCTTTCTGGAACTCAGTTCTCAGCGAATATTTCAATGCTTCATGCGCACATTTTTCTTTCGTCCAAAAATGTCTCGGTAACGTCTCATACTCCATTTCACTGCATATCTCTTCTAACCAGCCATTCCTTTGAGCTGCTCGATAGGCCTGCCCAGAAGATTTATGGAACTCATTCCTTGTAGAGTATTTTGCAGCTTCATCCGCACAGCGTTTTTTAGTCCAGTAACCTGAAGGTTTTTGGGGTGAGGTCATGTGACCACAGATATCATCAAGCCAGTTATTTCTCTGGGCGATTCTATATGCGCTAGCGGAGGATTTGACGAAAGCAGTGCGTGTCGTGTACTTCCGAGCCTCTTGGTGGCACCGCTGTTTCGTCCAATACCCATCAGGCTTTCTAGCAGAGCCCATGTGGGCGCAAATCTCATCTAGCCAGCCGTTCCTTTGCGCTGCCTTCCAAGCATTACCTGATCCTTTTAAGAATTCAGAGCGCTGAGAGTATTTCAAAGCCTCTTGGTGACACCTTTCTTTCGTCCAATATCCTTTGGGTTTCTGATCTTTCATGACGAGCTATAGGGTTTATTCACATTTTGGCTCAAAGGTATCTGTCTAACGGTTAAAGTCATACTTACCATAAAAAACAAATGACAGTTCCTTGCTAAAAGCGAAACCCCAACAGCCGAGCAGTCTGTCAAGACATGTCATTGGATATTAGCCTTTTGTATAAACAACAACACCCGATATGATCACTATAGCGATCACCAATATCAAGATATCTTTCCAACGTGAAGATGGTTCTAAATTTCTATCAAGTGGTATTGAGACCTGAGGCATGTCCGGTGAAGAGTCTATGTTTGACAGCGCAAGCCACACCAGCCACGAAATAAAGGCAACAAGAAAATATCTTATTAATGAATTATCTTCATTGAAAAGTCCGGCTACTGCTACAGCTCCGAATACCCAAGCGGCGAGTAGAAACAATACCCTGAAAACCCTAACCATTACTTCACCAGTTCCTCACGCAATATCTTCACGCTATCCGGCGCACCAATAGAAATCCTTGCCTGACTGCCGTTGGTTTCATCCAGGCGGACTGTGATTGTCTGACCATCTTCCAGGGTTAATACGATTGATTCGCCTTCTTTGCGAGATAGAGTAAGCATATCCTTTTGCTCCTGTTTTATGAAATGAATCCTGAATATACCAGACTTTTTTTGTCGTGCCAGTTGCTAAGCGATACGGCAATATTTTCAGAATCAAAATCCTAGCTTATGGTGGCTGTGTGGTATTTCGGTTTATACGCTATTTTAAGTGATCGACTATTTATTGCTGATTGCGGTCAGATGATTTCTTTGCCAGTTGGCTTCATCTGATCCCATTCAGCGTTTTCACTTACGATGTCCAGCCCGTGTGAAATGCCGAAGGCAAATGCTGCCAATTCTTCGTCATTCAATTGTTTCCTTCGTTTCAGATACTTGCCAACTGCTATCGCAATCGAATTACCTGCATCACCGATGTCAGCGCCATTCGGTAGCTTTTCTAGTTCGCCATGAAGAGCTTGTAGGATTTCTTTTTGCATGTTGCCTCTTTCTTGTTTGTTATCAACTGTCATATTAAGTCGGCTCTTTGCTGCTAGCTGTCAATATGTTTTCTCTTTTTAGCGTACTCGTGGGCGTATGCTGTAAATGCAGCGATTTCCTCGGACTCTGCTCTGTTTAATTTATCGTGATTTTGTAGAGCATCCCAGATCGCCAGGCGTGCTTCATCTTCCGCGTCAATCTCCACGAAACGATCGGCTTCAGAGTCGAAATGCTTAATCTCGTTCTTGAACGTATTAGCGACCTTCTTCCAGTCCTTATGTGGAATCTCTTCTGCACCGAAATGTTTAGCAATCAATCCAGCGTTCTTGATGTTTTCGTGCAGCACATCTTCACCTTTGGAAATACGGATATATTTACCGTAGAGCTCCTCAGCAACTGCCGCCAGGTTCAGCGCCGGCAGGAATCTTTGATGATTGAGGAATTCAGTGATTGCCGCATCCAGCATCTCGTCTGCGATATCGAGTTTGTCATAGGTGTCCATAACAAGAGACTACTTCGGTGGATTTTGTTGTGCTTTATTGATCAGCCACATCAGCACTATAAAGAAAGCGGCTACGGAAAGCATTGTGATGGCAAAGAGGCTCATACAGATAATCATAGCACCCACCGTTCCTGAATCGACCACTTTTTTCGCTATACGAAGTGTATTTATTTTTTTACTACAAGGGGCAGATATGTCGACAGATGCAAAAGAAAAGAACTGGTTTGAGTTGGGCTTTAAATACGGACTTATATCCGTAGTTGGTTTTATGCTTGCTGTAGGCTATTTAATGCCTATGTTACCTGCCGCAGTAATCGCCGGTTTGAGTTGGTCGATAGTGGTTTTTTGGGGACTGGTTGCCCTCGTGCTGTTTGCAGATGGCTTGAGATTCTCCTCACAATTCATCAAAGACAAAAGAGAGGGGAAAGAGCAGGAAACTTCGCTTGTGGCTACTCTTTTGGTAATCATAGTATTAGTCCTGCTCTGCTTCTTAATAATGGATAATTTCATTCGTTTTGCTCACCGTCCAACGTTCTTTAAAGAGGTTATGTCGTCTTATGAATTGTTCTCTTCGAACACAAAAGAACTAATACAGCTAATCTGGCTCAGTACCGGAATTACAGCTGGGCTTGGTGCGGTGATAGGCACTGTCCTCTTAGTTGGGTCTTCGCAAGAACGAGAAAAGAGTTAACTTCAAGATCCTCGCTTCGGCGGGGATTTTTTTTTGCCAATACATCCCTCCTCTCCTCCCTCAAGCCGAATTTCCCTTTATTCAGAGCTGTATAGAAAACCACCGTATTCTTTATATATATGTACCACCCCCAAAATAGGATCGAATTGATTGGTTTTTTGTAAAGAAATTGCGTATAGTTTTCTACGTTTAATAAAGGTACGTTTTCTATGCACATTGGCTATGCAAGGGTCTCAACACAAGACCAAAACCCCGATCTTCAAACTGATGCTTTAGAAAAAGCAGGTTGTGAAGAAATCTTCCAGGAGCACATGTCCGGCAAAAATGCCGAGCGACCCGAGCTGGAAAGTTGCCTTCGCATGCTGCGTAAGGATGACGTGTTGGTGGTTTGGCGTCTCGACAGATTGGGTAGATCGTTAAAAGACCTAGTTGAGATTGTTTCCGGCCTTGAAGAGCGTAATGTCGGGTTCCAATCGATTAATGAAAGCATCGACACCACCACTCCCGCTGGGAAACTGGTGTTCCATATCTTTGCGGCGTTGGCCGAATTTGAGCGCAACTTGATTCGTGAACGTACCGTGGCGGGATTGGCCGCCGCCCGTGCTCGCGGAAGAAAAGGTGGGCGTAAGCCAAAGATGAGCAAGTCCGATGTGAAAAAAGCTGCGGCGATGCTGCTCGACCCTACTGTGACTAAAACAGAAGTAGCCGAACACTTCCAGGTGACCAGGGTGACACTAAACGACTCACTGATCAGGGAAGGCTACCCACTCAATCCGGCAACGATAAAGTAATGTGCAAATAGTTTCGATACCGTGCCGTTTTAAGACGTGATGATAGCTATATGTTTATGACTGTTATTAAAGAGTAAAACTATGGCAAAAACCAAAAATAAGCTGACAAAAAAAGAGATACAGGAGGCCGCGAGGATCCTGAAAAAACCAGATGCTTCGAAACGGGTAGTCGCTTCATATTTAGGCGTGAGACTGAAAGTACTTACTCATTTTCTTTTGCAGGAAGGATATGGGTACTTGGTTAACGGCACAAGTCAATCACAAGCAGATGATGACCTGGCTATAGGTACGCAGAGATACGCTCTATCAACGGGCAAAGGATTTTATTTGTTAGAAGATAGGCTTGAAGAGCTGTTAAGGCGCGAGAGAAATTATGGAGATAGGTGGTAAATCGGCTCGGAACCCTGCAATCCTGGTATAATTGTGCAAATGTCTCTCTTGTAGCTTATACTTAGGTGCACGACAAACGCGACATATACCGATGACTGCAAAGACATTAAAAATCCGGGATTCAGAGAAAGAGCTTAGCGTAGACGATGTTGTCGAGACTATCGACAGTCATCTTCGGATGCGCGTGAAGCAATTTCATGGTCGTATGCGCAGGAGCTCTGACAAGAAAGACAAAAAAACCGCGTATCGTCTTTTTAGCGCAACTCTCGAAGCCTTGCTCGAGTCGATTCAAAAGCTACCCGGGGACAACGCCATCAGCGAGGCAGAGGGGGCAAAATTAATGGCTCTGTTCGCCGAGAGAACGCTGGAGCTGTCGCTTGACCGGAATCCAAGAGAAGGAATTTTATCTAAAAAAGACCTGGTCAAATTTCGAGGTAAGTCGGCATTTCAGGAAATGCTGTATGAGCACGGCACTCTCTTGACCAAAGAAGTTGCTACCTTCCTTGGTATTTCAGAAGGTGCGGTTAGAAAGCGTTTCGAGCGCGGAACACTGATAGCCGTGCATGTTGGCAACACATTACGCTTTCCAGCTTGGCAATTTGATGAAGCGGGCGTCGTTGAACAGCTTAACGAAGTTAAAAGTCTCTTGTCATCGCAAGCACCTGTCAGCGTCATACAGTTTTTTATGACTCGGTTTCCTGAGATAGAAGATACTCCAATCAATGCGCTCAAAAGCGGCGAACCCGAAAAACTAGAACTTGTTAAACTACTTGCTCGGCAATGGCGACAACAAATCGCACGGTGATAGGTCAACCTCCTCTTGGAGACTACTCTCAGCTGAGATTAAAAACTGTACGTAAAAATACTGTTTTTTATCGCATCACAAAGCCTGGGTACCCTACTCCGCTCTACTTCAATGAAACAAAAGATGGTCGATACAATGCACCAGACGGAAGCTATGGTGTTTGCTACATGGCAGATTCTGTCGAGTGTGCATTTGCTGAAAGCATTGGGCATAGTGTAGCGGTTCGATTTCAACCCGCCCGGGTCAAGCTATTGGACGTGTCAGAACTGAGGGCGGTAAACGTATTCCAGGTAAAAGCGACAGATACACTACGCTGCGTTTCACTCTACAGTGCAGGTTTACCAAGCCTGAGCCTGGATAATCGTATCAACACATCCCCTCCTCCATACAAAACACCGCAAGCCTGGTCTAAATGGATTCACGAAAGCCCAAACAAACCAGGCGGAATTCTATACCATTCCCGACACCTTCCGGATGGGAAATGTACAGCAGTCTTTTCGCGATTTGAGCGACACTTATCCTGGGAGGATTTAGGTCCTTTGATTGATTGGTCGGATCGTAAAATGGATATTTGGGACATCTTGTACAAGCACAACTGGGGTGTTGTTTAAAAAAATTTGGCACCCCCTCTACAAAACTATTAAATCGACAATAGATTACTGGTAAGTGGCGATGTTGCCGCGAAACATTGATATGGAAAAACCAGTATGACTCACAAACTTTTAGAACTTGTCGATTTAGAACTTAAACAGACTAACTGGCTACGCTTGATTGGCGTAGCTGTCGTTGCTTATACCCTCTACCTGTTCAGCACTATCCTAATCGATTTTTTCATCTACGAACCTCCTCACGTCAGACTCTACGATCATGCAGCACAGGAAGCGTTGCGACAGGGAATTCCAGTCCCTCCGGGATTCCTCAATTAGCTTGAAACTACACAAAGCACTGCCTCGGTTTTCCTCGAATCACGGCTCAAATACTCGATGAGCTGAGACAGGGTTTAGCTCGCCCTAAAAAATAATTCAGGCGTTTTTTAAAAACCTGTCACCTCAGTACCTATACGAATTATAGACAGTCTAAATGTGTCTAAATCGGTATAGGTTTGTGTAGTTAAGTAATGCCAACTCCCGCCTGTATCTCAATCAAACATTCACTTTTGAGATATGAAATATGTCCTTTAAAAACGATAAATATGTTGCTGAACGTTACGGCGTTTCTCGCGCAACTGTCTGGAACTGGGTTCGTGCTGGAAAGCTTCCGAAACCCGTCAAACTCTCTGCAAAATGCACTCGCTGGTCTGTAGATCAGCTCGATCGTCACGACCTGGAAATGCTCAATCAGGGGTCTGACGATGTTTAAAAAGATCGATGTGTGGAGCGCGATAGCCAATCCTAAACCAGACATTAAGAACGTCCTGCCTGGACTCCCCAGGGGACTCGTTGGAGTGCTTGTTGGCGCGGGCGGGGCTTCTAAATCGTTTTACGCGCAGCAAATGATGTTCCAGGTTGCAGCAGGCTCTAACTGCGACTTCAATCTGGGCGAGATATCGAAGCGTCATTCAGATCAGGTTGGTCGCGTTATTTACGTATCGTTAGAAGATCCGGAAGATATTATCAGGTCCCGACTACATGACATTGGTGCGCATTACACTTCGACAAACAATAGCCAGTATTTCGAAGATGTAGCGCGCGATTTCATCGATATTATTTCTCTCGCCGGCGAAGGGGTTTCTATCATTGATCCTGTCGGTCAATTAACCGAAGAAGGTGAGCGTTTGTTCGATCAAATACGATCATCTAAGCATACTGAGCTGATCGTATTTGATACGTTTCGCCGTACTTTCGACGGGGATGAAAATGACGGCGGATTGATAACAAAGGTATTAAAGCACTTTGAAAAACTCGCCAAAGAAATAGATGCTGCGATTCTTTTAATTCACCACGAAAACAAAGCAGGTATTGCTAACCGGGATGCAGGCGCTGAGGTATCCCGGGGATCAAGTGTGATCGTTTTCAACTCGCGCTGGGTTGCGAGAATCCGCGGGATGCACAAAGAAGAAGCCGAAAAATTATCGTTAAATACAGACATCGGCGAGCACAAACAATGGGCTTTTCTGGAACAGCTGAAAGTCAATCACGGTCCGCGGTTAACTGGTGACTGGCTCAAACGAAACGAAAATGGAGTACTTGAAGCAGCATCGCCTGCTACTGGTAAGCCACTAAAGCTGGTTAAAACCAAAGGAGGCCGACTGTGAGTCAGGTGAGCCGATACTCCAAGTATGACCCTGCGATGACCGCAGACGGTCTGTTTATGCCACGTGCCAATATTAAAAAAAGGGTGGACATTAAACGCAAGTACGACCAGGGAACAGTCAGGTTTCTGGGGCCGCAGCTTGGCGTGCTACATCAGAGCGTTTTGCTTGCGATCTGCGCCCGAATTGGCATGGAAGGTGGTCATGTGCGTCCTGCCGAAGCAAAAGACGATAAAAAGGCCGTTGTTGAGCTTCTAGACGCGAGTGATGTAGCCGAGGACCTGCGTGCCGAAGCAAAAGACGATAAAAAGGCCGTTGTTGAGCTTCCAGGCGCGTACGACGGAGCCAAGGACCAGCACGTGGGTTTACTCGAAACAAGTACTTACGCGCTAATGCTGGATGCCGGGATGAGTACCGGAGGCAAACAGTATGAGAGGTTGATTGAATGTCTAACGGAGCTCGCTGCTATGACTATCTATCGCTCAGTAAAAGGCAAAGGCGGTATATCCCGGGTGATTTCGTTTAGTCACATCGGAGACCAGCTTACAATTTCTGTAAATTGGCGCCTGACCGCTGCGATTTTCGGAGCACAGAATGTGCAGATTTCACTAAAAGAGAGAAACCAACTTGGGTCCTCTGCGGCAAAAATTCTGCACACGTTTTTGTGTGCGCACACCCGACTTGGGACAAGCTTTATGGCAGGGCAACCGGTGAAGATCAACACACTGAAAAAACATATCTTCGGAGAGCCAGATAGACAGCAGTCGAGAAGTGCCGTTTACAAGCAAAAAAAGCAGCTGACCGCAGCACTGGAAGAGGTGTCTCAGCTCGATGGTTGGGTCATTGAATCGGTCGGGAACGACCTGGTCCGAATCACAAGACCAAAGCTGCTCCCTTGAGAGCATGCCGACGCTAACTATCGTCCCTAGGGGATACAACTATCGTCCCTAGGGGATACAACTATCGTCCTTAGGGGTGACGCAGAAACGCGGAATAATGCCGTAACACATTGTTTTTACGACACATTCCGACAATACAAAAATCCTCGTCTAAAAGAATCTACAAGATTCTAGGCGTAAGCCCCGCCCTTGAGGGGCGGTACTTACTAACCGCGCGTATAACGCTCGCCTTCGCTCGCTACACGCCCCACAAGGGGGCTCGTTTATCGCCTCGCTTTCGCTCGACTCTATATCCGAGAAGAGTCCATCCCTCGACAGACAGAGGCTCCCGAATAACTTGAGGGCACCCAAACAAGCGAGTTCATCACAAACGGCGCAGCTGGATAATCTCCTTGGGACCGTCGGTTTTTCAGGGTATCTGTAGTTACAGCGTCTCGGACTCGCGACCTGAATACGTGTGAACCCCTGCCAAACAAGCTCTGGCGTAAACAATCAGCAAAATAGTTGCAATTCCAATCCGTATTACGACCCCCCATTCGCTATACAAATAAACCCCAATTGATTTTTGTAACGAAGACTGAGTGCCATGTGTAAAGCAACCTGTAATAAGCCCGATAAATCTTACGGAAACCCGGTAGATATCTATGCTACAGGCGAATGGATGCGGCGCGGCTTCGATCGCAAAGGTTATCGCGTTATCTCGCATAAAAAGACGGGGAAAAAGCGCATGGAGCACCGTGTGATCTATGAAGCACACCACGGAAAGATTCCTCCGGGTATGGATGTGCATCACATCAACGAAAACAAGAGCGATAATCGGATCGAAAACCTCGTACTTATGTCTTCTTCTGAGCATGTGGCTATGCACAATCTTTCGATCTCACCGCCAGAGGCCGTCACTCGCAACAGGAAGCTAATAGAAAAGAACGGCACACTCTATAAAGTCTGTGCGCGTTGCCTGGAAGAAAAGCCTGTATCTGAGTACTACAAGACCACGCGAAAAAGACGAGACAAACATCATCATTACTGTAAAGAATGCGACAGGGCTCGTTGTAAAGAATACCGCGATCGCAAGAAAGCCGAAAAACTTGCAGCGTGAACCGATCAAATCGCTATACGTAACAATACCCCTAAACCGATATGGTGCTGAAAATGACTAAGATGAACGAATACCAGAAACACCTGCTAAGCGAAGCGAAACCACCGAAAAAGAGTGAGCCGATGAATGCTTACCAAATTCGCCTGCTTAACGAACGTCCTCCTCAATATGAACATGACGAGGAGCTCATGCTGTCAACCGAGATACCAAGTGACGACAAGGAGCCTGAGATTATCGTACATTGCTACGACTTTAGCGCGTCCGGACTAGATGAGGCCAAGAATGCCCTATCCGATTACATGAAAAAGGATAAAGCTGACAGCGGTAATAAACGTAATTACTCTATCACCGTCAGCGAAAAAGACAGCTGGCCGGATGAGCACCTTTATACGGTAGATTCGGCTATCACTTTTGAGGAATTAACGGACTTGGTTTCGTGAATTACCTGTAAATATGACGTAACGTTTGATATAATTAGTCTTACACTTTGAGAGGGTGATGAGACTATGACACAGGACAATACAAACTTGAATATCTGGCAGTCAGTAGAAAGAACTGACCCTGCCTACACCAAAGAATTTACTCGCAGCGGAGGCTTTAAAGGAACAGCGATCTCCCCCGCCTACATGGTTAAACGCGCCACGGAGACATTCGGGCCGATGGGTCTTGGTTGGGGGCTTGATATCGTGAATGAAGAGCTGATTGACGGTGCACCGCTTGTCGATGCAAATGGCGTTCTGCTGGGACACGAGAAAATACACAAACTGCTAGTGTCACTATGGTATGTCGTAGATGGCAAGCGTGGGGAGGTAAAACAGTTCGGACAGACGGTCTTCATAGGCCGAAACAAATGGGGTTTCTACACAGATGAAGAAGCCGCGAAGAAATCAATGACCGACGCGATGACCAAGTGCCTGAGCTTGTTGGGATTTGGCGCAGATGTTTACCTGGGCAAGTTCGACGACAACAAATACAAAGCTGAATCCAGACGCTATTTTGAACAAGGCGCAGTTGAGACAAAACCTAAACCCAAAGTTGATAGGTCCGCATTGTCGAAACCTAAGCCCGCCAACCCTGTAAGCGCCCACTGCTATCAACCCACAGTCAAAGAACGTGATGTTGCCCTCAAAATCAAGGAAGACCTGGCCAGAGGTACACCTATCGATGATCTGATAAAGCGTGCCAGAAAAATGGAAGGAATTTCTGAAATCTGGCGCAAAGAGATCGTAGATCGACTGGATGCAAGACGCGCCGCCCAGCTCGGGGCTAAACAGACTATCCGTCAAGCGGCTTAACTCTCAACTCGCCACTTTCTAAAAGCCGCATCTTGCCCTGGCCTAACCGCCGGGGCTTTTTTATTGGCATCCTTCCCTTTTTTGCAACTTTTTTCGCTATACGTTGAAACCCATTACAGTAGCAATAGAGAGTTGAAATGAAAGACAACAACAAACCCGACAACGTCGGATCTTTTAAAACCGCAAGCGAGCTGGAAAAAGCAACAAATGAGCTTGTAGAGCTTAAATCGCAATTAGCTAACCACAAGTTCGAAGCCGATGAGTATGCTGAAAAGCTGGATGAGCTTAAAAAAGCAATCGCTCAGAAAGAGGCGAGCCTAATGACTCGCATGGAAGAACTCGGTGAATTCGGACAAGAGGCGTTTACTGATGAAAATCTTGCTAAAGCCAGAGTTAATGAAATTCTACAACGTGAGCTGGAGCTAAAAGAAAATCAACAGAAGCTCGATGAAGAACAAATGCGACAGGAAGAAGACAAGATAACTATTGCCTCAGAAAAAGCCTCATTGGAAAAGTCCTGGAAACTGCTTAAGGGCGAAAGGGAGCTGATGAAGAAGCGTGTCCTAGTATCAAGAGCCGTGTCGGTTTCCGTATTCCTTCTTATAGCTATATTGATGGTTAGTGCGTCTATTTCGGTCTGGATAGCTTACGATAAAGAAAGCTTTGTCAATACCGTGATCAATGAGCAGGTTGATAGCAAGCGTGCAATCAAGAAAGACGACACAATGTGGTCTATTTACGCACCAGAAGGCGTCGTGACCGCTTATGAGGGTGAAGCGCTAAAGCTGATTCTAAAAGGCAACCTAACAAATCCTCAGGCACTGAAAGCGCTGATTGGCAGTAACCTGCTACCTAAAGTGAAAGTCACAAGCCAGGGTTTAGACACTGTGGCAGTTATCCGGTCCAAGCTGCTTGTGGCAGGCGAGTATGATCTGACTTTGACCAATAAGAAACAGATCGAAACCATTAAGGTTGAGGTTTTGCCGAAAAGAGAGCTGGTTGATCACAACGGTGACGGTGCTATCACCGAGATCGACATACTCATGCAAGAGAAAATCGAGAAAGAAGAAGCTGAAATAGCAGCGTGTGTCTTAAAGGTTCAGAAATACTACTACCCCGAGGAGTTCGAGGAAGAAAGTACTGAAGCCACTGCCGAGGAAGCTGTAGAGGTTGAGGCCCAGGCAAAGCCTCAAACAGCGGAGGAGCGGTTACAGGCAGAGATACTAGAAGCAGAGCAGTTAGAAAGGGAATTTGAGTTTTAATCTACCGACAATACCTCACCTGGAACACCGCACTTAGTTGCGGTGTTTTTTATTGTAAAAATATTCAATAAATAGTCGTGTTTTTGCAACTTTCTACACTCCAAATACCTACACTATATAGATCAGAAATAAATCAGATCTGTTAGCACAATTTGGAGAAAATCATGCACAAATCAAACTTAACCAAGGCCCAGGCCTATAAAGCAGCGCAGCGCCAAAAAGATGAAGTTGCGGCTCAAAACCGTTTTGACGCAGCAGTACAAGCGATGATCCGTAAAGCTTCGGGCGAAGTACCTGTAACAGCATAAGCTTCAATCAGGCAAAACAAGCTAGCTCTTGTGAGGTCTTCTTTTGAGTAGAACAACTACTTGGCGATTTCGTTCGCTATATTAATAAATCAACTCAATTTGGTGATGCTATGCCGGTAACCGCACGACAGACTTCCTCCGATCTACAGGTCCCGACAATGTACTTTGAGGGATTTGTTCAGCTAACACTGGTGTACGCACTCACCGTTCTGTTTATCCCCTTAGACAGCACCACGGCCGTTCTTATCGTGATGCTAATAACGAGCATCGCCTGGCCCAGTGTCATCAAAGCCCAAATCAAACTCAGAGATCTCGAAAGTAAAACATAATTAGTTCCGAAACCGTCCCATTTTATACCTCCCTGCTCGCTATACGCATAGACAACAGGCGTAATTTTGCTGCCGAAAAATCTATCAACAACGACAAAAAGAGAGGGAATAATGCACAGTTCATTTATTTCAAAAAGCTTACGAAACAAGCTCTTATTCGTAACAGGTTTAAGCACTCTGATGCTGCTTACAGCTATTGGATACAATGCCTACAATATTTATGGCGCTATTGGCGGTATCGAGAATGTTGCTAAAAGCGAGATCGAGGGACCGGCAGTTGAGCAAGTGGTTAGCTACGTCAATTACGTCAAAGACGAGATGCTCTTGGCAATCATCTTCACTCTGCCCGTCATCCTCATCAGTTTTGGTATTTTCCTGTATGCAATAAATAAGCACATCGTTAGGCCTGCTAAACGAATTAAAGATTTTGTATTAGAGCTGGCGGAGGGAGACTTCCAAACTGAGCTCAATTGCACGGCACAAGACGAATTTGGCGCCATTTCAGGCAGTATACGGACGCTAAAAGATCATTTGGGTGAGTTAATCAATAATATCGCTCAAACCTCTGAGAAGCTAAATGCTGAGTCCAGTGAGCTATTAAGTATCAGCTCAAACAATATGCTGCACGTTGAAAATCAAAATGAGCAGGCAGAGATGGCGGCGACTGCAATGAATGAGATGACTTCTACCATTCAGGATGTGGCTAAAAATGCAATTGAGACTGCAAACCAGGCTAACGATGCAGATGCTCTCGCAGTCGGCGGAAACGATATTGTTAACCAGGTGCTCCTCGCAATTAGCGAATTGGTTCAGGAAATCAGGCATGCCTCAGAAACCGTTCTCGAGGTCGAGAAACGTTCTATCGAAATTGGCAGCGTGACAGAAGTAATCAGCGGCATTGCTGAACAGACCAACCTGTTGGCCCTGAACGCGGCGATTGAGGCAGCACGTGCCGGTGAGTATGGCCGAGGCTTCGCTGTTGTTGCTGACGAGGTCCGTGCACTGGCAGGAAAAACACAGGCATCGACAGAAGAGATCCACGATATGGTTGAAAAGCTTCAAAACGGTACGAGATCAGCGGTAGAGGCGATGAACCAGGGCACAGAGCAAGCCCAGGCGACTGAAAGCCTTGCTGCCCAGGCCGATAAGGCACTAACCAACATTACGGAGTCTGTGAGTGCGATTAACCTGGCAAACACTCAGATAGCCAGTGCAGCTGAAGAGCAAGGCGTTGTTGCGGAGGAAGTGAATCAAAATGTCTTGGCTATCAGAGACCAGGCGTATGCCATCAGCTCCGGCAGTACGGCTACGAAAAGCTCCAGTGACAGTCTGGCTAGCGTAGCGCAGGAACTAAAAACATTGGTTTCAAGATTTAAACTCTAATCTGCCACTTTGGTACCTATACTTTATGCACAAGTTGATATTTGTGCTCACAGTAAGGACTCTGGTTCTGTGTTCTCCTGGTTCTTGCTGATAGTAGTTTGAAACTCCATTAAATACACCTGTTTGCCCCTCATCCCCTGAGGGGCTTTTTTGTACCCAAAATAAAAACTTTTTCGTTTAGGTGCCGCACTTCTGCGCACAAATTACCTATACGAAAAGGAATAGCAGCATATTTCTAATCAAACCAACCGAAGAGGGAATACTATGAATCGCTCAAAATCACCTCACCAGAAAAACTTCGAAGCAACGCTCATTAAAGCGTTATCCGATTTTCGCAACGCGACACGAACCAGAATATCTGTACAGGAGCTCATGGTGCTTTTATCCATTGTTGATTGTCCTGGTCGCAGCTGGGCCGCAATTCAGAAGGACTTTGGCATGACCAAAACTGTCATCTATCGAATCTCCGACGTGTTACTTGGTAAAACCAAAGGCGGTGCACTGGTTAAAGTAAAAATCAATCCAGAAGAGAAGCGGCAGAGGCTAGTTACAGCAACGGCAAAAGGTGAAAAACTGATAGCTCGACTGAAGTCTGAAATCTGCATAGCAAGCTGACAATAAAGAGACGGCAATCGAAGCGGGAACCGAGAGATCGGGACCCGCTTTTTTTATGCGTGGCGTTTATCCTGAGTACCGTTCAGAAGCGATATAAGCCGCTTTTACTGCATCATCGACCGAACACCTGTCCGCTACAGCTAACGCGCCTGTAAGCGTCTAATATGCGCTCATAGCAGTGTTTGGAAATTTATTTGGAGTATCAGCAACCTTTTTTATTTATGTAACCTATCCTTGTCCCACAATCAAACAAACTGAGGACAATATGAGCTTACCGCGATACTTAAATAACCAGTACCAGTCCATGCTTGAGCTGCACGAACAGAAAGACCAATTCGACAACCAGATACTCGACCAGCTAGCCATGTTGGCAGAGGGCCTATTTTACCGTTTAAGGGGTAAATTCAAGTATCGATTTTGGGGTGAAGACGCTGTTCGCTGCACCTTGAAATACGGAATAAGGATTGGGTACAGACTGGGCTTCGAGAACCGGGACAACTACCCGGAGCATCACCTGGATCCGCTCGAAAAGGAGCGCGTGGAATATTACGTTGGAATAAATAATCAGGGGCAACCGGAGTACAAGCAGTTTGACGTTTCTTGGTCCATGCACCCAAAAATAGAAAAGCTTAATCAAGAACGCCTGACGCGTGATAAAAAAGAGCTCGAGATCAAGAAAAAGCACCTGAAGTATGCGCGCAAAGTCTACAAGTCACGTACCTTCCCACGGCACCTGGCTAGTGCGATCCTGTACCGGGACGACTACACGTGCTGGAACTGCAACACGCACAAAGATGACCTACCTGCCGGTGTTGGGCTTGAGGTTGATCATGTGCATGAGTGGGAGGACGGTGGCGAGACATCGTACGAGAACGGCGCGGCGATTTGTTCAGACTGCAACAAGGACGTGCATCATGCCAAAAAGCTTGTCGCGAGGAAGAAGCAACTCATGGATATCAAGGTGCAAGGGTGTGCAGATAAACTCGCGCAGTAAGTAGGTTTATCTCAACGACTCAAGATACACGAAACTGTGCGTGAGCCTGTGCAGCAATAGAGACTGAGGCGGACTAAATTCTATGGATGGTATCTGTACGTGAGCCAGGCGACTGCAAGGTCGTCCATAACCTCGGGATCGATGCAGGAAAGAATACGCTCGTGCACCTCAGGCTCGCGCGAAATAGTGACTGCGCGAATGCAGACAGGCGACTCGGGATTTTCATACCGAAACATATCGACGCCGGCGGCTTCGTTGTAATAGAGCGTGTTTTTCTTTGAAGTTCTGTTGCGCAATATGTCTGACATAAAAATTAGCCTACAAGTTAATCTGAGAAGCCTCAATAACTGTTCCACCAAGGGTAGCTGCACGTGCACCGTGTTGAGTAGATGAGAAGTTACCGTGATGCGCAGAGCCACTCATGCTGACAGGTGGTGCCAATGAGTACGCAGAAGACGCATATCCTGTATCAAACCCTGCACCGTAACCTAACCCAATCTGTGCAGGCTCCTCAACTTTCAGTGAATTGGCAGATAAAACCAGGAGAGGCAGATTAAGGATTGCCAAAGTGAGCATCACCAGCGTCGCAGTCGTCACCTCTCCAGCAACACCGTAGAGCGCAAAGGATGCAACAGCGCTGGCACCAAAGGTGACCAGATGAGTAGCAAAAAACAGCACTCGGGGCAGTTCATTAAAGTGTTTGTAAAAGTTCATATCGAGTTACCCAATATAGTGTCGCATTGAGCGACTTATCCTGTACCAAACGGATTACCAGAAGTATCAACACCGCCCACCATCGGCTCACCCGAAGCAGGGTTGATCTCTGTATCGAGAAAGTCATCCTGGTCGTCATCAAATACGTTCGCGCTTCGATCCAGGGAGGCTAACTTCCCCATACCCATTGTGAATGCAGGTGCCGTCACCAAGAACGTAATCAATGCAAGACCAAGTCTGGTTTGTATTGCGATGTCTGAGAACAGCATCACTCCCACGGAGAACAGTACACCAGGTACACCGATGAGCATCAGCAGTGCAGGATGTCGTTTCTCGTACCAGGCTAAGGCGCTGAAAAGGATGCGTAAAGGGTTATCAAAGACCGTAGTCGCTGGTTGCTCGGTTGTGTGTTTACTGTTGTTCATTGTCTTGTTCATTCAATAGTTCGTTTTGATGTGCTTGAATGCAGCAGTTGTGTGCACCAAACAAGTACTCGTACCTGGCACACCTTAGTCATCAATGCCGAATGGGTTTCCGTGAGCATCAAGGTCACCAAACATGGGCAAGCCTGATGCGGGATTGATGTCAGAAGAGTCACTCTCGTAGTTCTCGAAATCGTGAACACCTGGTGACACTCCAACATACTTGTTCAGGATCGTTTCAACGACAAGACCAAGCAATGGAAGTGCCGCTATCCCAAGGCCAGTGACTGCCACAGCGATAGGCAACAACCCGTGCACCATGTTCACATAAAATGCTGCAAACACTGTACCCGCCAAAGGCGGCACCATTAGCAACAGTGTTGCACCTGATCTTGCGTAAAGCCAATCACTTAACTTGCGCAAAGTCGTCTTGTTTTTTACGTTCTTAGCCATAATAAAAAATCTCCAAATCGGCATAAGTATTTTACCAAAAATCAGCAGAAAAGTAAACTTTTTGCTTATATAATATAGCGAACGTTGCGTCATATAGTGACGTTTCCGAGATGTTTTTTCTTAATAAAATGAAAATATTTTGTGCACAAGGTGGTGCGTGTAGTTGTGCGGGCTCGTGCACGCCAACTGTGCAAAGTTGCGCACAGGTTTATGCAAAAAAAAACGTACACGAAGATGTGCAAGAGTGTGCACACATTACGAGCAGGCTTACCGTCACAAACTATGACAGACGATACTCGATAGAACGGTCCAGCAGCAGTACACCTCGCGGCAGCTGTTGAGCGTCAACGTTGCGGCAAACCCAGTAGCAGGATCTATGGCAGAAACCGGCTCAGTGGTCGACGCATAGGAATGAGCCCTCCCCTGCGCCTCGACCTGAACAACACCTGTGAGCCATTCTCAAGAAACCCCTCTCAGGTAAAGCCACCTAGCCTACTGAATGAGAATCAGGGTTCTAGGGCGCAGGTTGCCTGGAAACAGGAGGTCTAAGGGGTCAAGCCCAGACGGTCAATCTCAACAACCGCTTCTGCCGTTTTTAGTATGATTTGATTAAGAATTCAGAACTTCAACCATTTGCGATCCCAATTCGGCTAAAAAGAGGGGTAATACGGCCTAAGCAACCCCCTGCCAGCTTGGGATGCCCTGCCCCGCTCTATGAAACCCCCTGCCAGCTTGGGATGCCCCTAAGCCCTGTGCTAGCTGAAACCCTGACACCCCGTGCTGGTTGAGATAGCAATTTGCTCCTACCTGCTGGATTGTTTCGTCTTTAGCCTGGTGTTTGTGTGAGACTTCTTTGAGCTATTTTGTGTTTTGCTTGAGGGCTATTGAGCTTTGTCTCTTATTCTTTTTTGTTTCATTTCTTTGCTTAGGGGTTTATCGATTTAGTAATTTTTATCGCAAACTGAATCCCTCTGCTAATTCGTAACCCTCCAGTATCGCAATTGGAATAACCACCACGGTTCCACCCGTTCGGTATCTTTATTTAGCTGCGCTGGCCCTTGCTTTCGCATTTTTACTTCGTTTCTTGTGGGTGGATTTGAGGGCAAACCCTCTGCCAGCTTGAGACAACCCTGCATAGAAATGCCTGCCGTTTTCCTTGAGCTGCTTGGTGTTGCGATCGGTTATGACGCGGTGCCACCTGGGCACCCTCTGCCAGCTTGGGGTATCGTGCCTGGAATAACGCCCTGCTTGTTGGATCATTGTGCTCCAAACCCTCTGCCAGCTTGTAGCAGTTGGCTTCGTAATGCGTGTCGGTTTTTATTGGATGTTGTCAGTCAGACGTTGCTTGACGTGCCAACAACGCGGTGCTGTTTGGGGTGTCGCATATCGCGGTGGGTGACGATTATGGTGGTTGGTTTCTTGTGCACAAGGGCACTGTGCCAGTGCGCGGGATGAAGCGAAGTGGTGTGGAAGTGATGCGTGCCGGCCGCGCTTTTATCTTTTCTTATGTTTTGTTTTTGGTCTTCCTTTGGCTTTCTTTGGTATTGGGGTTTTGGATTTTTTTGAGATTATTTTGCTTTAAAGTTATGGCTTCGCTCTGGTTATATTATCGAGGTTGGGATCCCTCTGCTCATTCGAACCCCCCCAGGTATCGTTGTGGAAATAACCTCTCTTGTTCGGCCGTTTCGTTTTATTTATTCGCTGCGCTGGCCCTTCCTTACGGCTACTTCGTTCTCTTTCTTGAGTTCAATATGGAGGTGAGCAACCCTCTGCCAGCTTGCAACCCTCTGCTTGTGGGAGATGCGTGCCGAGTGCTTCGCCTGTCGTAATGCGTGCCGATATAGCAGGCAATTGGCGCCAGTCAGACGTTGCTAGACATGGCTTACTCTGTGCTGTGAGTTACAAACCCTGTGCTAATTCGTAGCGAGATGTGTCGGCTATCGGTGTGGAGTTTCACGTAGAACTCTGGTGCTTCGCTTACTGGATCTCGGTGTGATCGCGGGGTGGTTCCCTGTGCTGCTAAGTGGAGTATTTCCGCCGCGGGGCGTGTCGAGTTGGTGAAACAAACGAGTAGATTGTGACGAGGTGACGTGAGCCTGTGGCTTTTCCTTTGGCCTTCTTGGGAATGCTTTTCTGATGGTGACGAGTTGCTTGTGGGTGGCCGATTGCGAGTGATGGAACGAGGTGCCGGGGTGGTACATCCAGGTCACAGGACCCTCCCCTATTTTCAATACGGGTAGTGTTTACGGCTTGCTGTTCGCTTCGCCTTTGGGACGATAACTCGTCCTGCCTGTGCCCTGCCTGCACCTGCTCGCATTCGTTTGTTTTCTTCGATTCACTTCACGAATGCTCGCTGCTGAGGCTTACGTCTTTCTTCGATTCGTCGTAATCCTTGAGCCTTCAGAAACGCCCAGCTATACCCCGGGACTGAGAGGTGTTGCTAGTTTGGGAGGATGCTACTTGGAGCTTACCTTGGGCTTTTCTTTGGCTTGCTTTGCGGTGACGGTGTGCTTGTTGTGACGGTATTGGGACGTGGGTGCTGTTGCGCGGGATGGGTCAATGTGCTGATGGGTTTTGTGTGTCGGCCGCGCTTGGCTAGTCGATGGAACAGTGGCAGTGGCTTCACGTTTGAACATAATGTGGGGATTGATGCGCCATCGCTGCGCGACGGTAAATCCTGTAGGACGCATAATCAACATTATGTGTAAAACGCTACGCAGTTGGGGTTGGTGGGCGCTCGATAAAACGACATTTATCTGAAAAATGGCAAACCCCTTGGTATTGAAGGCTCTGTGCGGGCGTTAAAACGACATTTCCCTGAATCGGTGGAAGTAGTCGCGGATCAGGGTAGCCGGTAGAGGATTTATCGAGCAAGTGATGTGGTTCTGGTAGCGGCAACTATCTCTACCTGGCCATGCCTGATCTCTTCCTTTTGGCCATTAGGGGAAATGTTTCATTGTGCTGGTTGTGACAATAAGCCGGTATGGTGGATGACAGATGGCAGAGTGTTTCTGTGGGTGGTGTTTGGGGTATCAGGCGTACTGGATGTCCTGCCGTCGGAACTCGACAATTCACTCGTCACACCTGTTCCTGACAGGCGCTAGGTTGAACGGTACTTCGCGGTGACACGGACACAGGATAAACCCTCTCTCCGTCAGAGTCGCGCACTTCCCCGGGTCCTCCGGGTGTTAACAACTTCAGTCCTTCGGTTTCGATATTAATTGCGGCGTTGACGTCGCGATCGTGAATTACCCGACATTTTGGGCAGGTCCAGTCACGCTGATCCAGGCGCAACTCATCGAGCTTGTGGCCGCAGCACGAGCAAGTTTTGCTGGACGGAAACCAGCGGTCGATCTTGACCAGGGTTCTGCCGTACCAGTCTGCCTTGTACTCAAGCTGACGAACCAGTTCACCGAAGGAAACATCCAGGATCGAACGGTTCAGTCCGGATTTTTGCCTGACGTTACGTCCTGGATTGTCGATATCACCCGCTGCTGATCGTGTCATACCTGATACATTTAAATCTTCCACGCAGATCACTTGGTTCTCGTTAATCAGTCGCGTGGTTAACTGGTGCAGGTGGTTTTGACGTGCATCGGCGATGCGGGTGTGTAATTTAGCGATCCGTTGTTTTGTGACGGCTCGCCGATTAGAGGTTTTCTGCTGTCGCGCCAGGCGCTGCTGGAGCTTTCTCATTTGCTCGGCATATTGTGACAAGTGCCGAGGGTTTAAGAATTTCACGCCGTCGGAAACAACCACGACGTCTTTGACGCCCAGGTCAATACCGCAAGTCTTGCTGACTATCGGCTTGCTGGTGATCTCTTCTTCGATACTCATCGAAACAAAGTAGCGGCCCACCGCGTCTTTTGAAACCGTGGCCATTTTCGGAATACCGACAGGCTTGCGCGTCCAACGCACCTTGATGGCACCAAGGCCTCGCAGCTTGAGCAACTCGCCGGCCCGATAGTTGTTCATGACGGTACGCTGGTCCAGCTGAAAGCGAATCGCCTGCTGGCCGTGTCGCGTCTTGAATCGAGGATAGCCCGCGCCTTCTTTAAAGAAGCGACGAAACGCAGCATCCTGATCATGCAGCGCTTGCGTATAAACGGTTGACGGCGTGAGCCGCAGCCAATCGAAACACTCTAATTGCTTGAGAAAAGTCAGTTCACGACTGAAGTCGACGCCGCTAACGGATTCTTCAAAAGCCTGGTGTAGATTGGAGCGCCACGCCAGGCACGCATTCCAAACCCAGCGCTTGGCACCAAAAAACTGCGCCAGCTGTTTTTGCTGAGTGCGATTGGGATAAATACGGTATTTGTAGGTGCGCTGCGCCACAGAACCAGTTTAGAACATGACGTGGCTCACTGTCACCAAGAAGCTCTTGTGTGTGCGGAATTCAGGGTTTAAACGACTAAACAATTTGTGGAGATTGTCGTTAAAATTGGTACACAGCTCCCTAATATCTTACTACGCGTGTCCTGTAAAATGCGTGTTTACGCTGTGTAAGGGCCTCGGGTTTTTCCCGGGGCTTTTTCTTTTTCTGGTTCCTGTTCGTGTCAGCTTTCCTGCAATAAAGACTACTTAACTATGTGCTCGGTTTATGCAGGGCTATTGGTTATCGCAGGTTTACAGTAAAATAGTGGCTATGAAAATAACAATAACACTCACAGATACTGAAGATGGCGAGGTGGAGATTAAGGAAGTGCGCCTACCCTATTCAGGTGAAACTCTTACCTCGGTAACTACGGCCTCTGTCTTGGCGGATGAGCTACGAAAGTGTGCTGAAAGTGCAGGTGAGATCGAGGAAGCCTAGTCCTGGCTTACAGGCTATCGAGTATTCCGGTAAGTCATAGGTCATACCCCTGGCCCTGCCTGACCATCCTTTTGGAATACGTTGTGTGTGGGTGCCTCTCCTCTATGTGGTGTCTTCTCTATTCGGGGAAGAGACGCATTTCAAATTATCCAAGGAAATATCCCTAGAAGCTTATACGCGAGTTGCGTCGGCGGATGTCTGACCTGTCCTTTTGGATGTCGGATTATGCGTGGTTCATTTCAAAGAGGGTTCTGGGCTATAGCTCGCAAGGCGTCGTGTTTTGCGAAATATATTTGCCTAAATCGTTGTTTTTATTTGCTCAATAGCACCCTTCAACGCTCCGTTTATCGCTATACGAAGTATCTTAAATAACTTCTAGGAGTACCTCATTATGAGCATCAAAACGATTAATCATCTCTTTTACACTAACGGAAGTGACGAGTTCGACGACTGCTTCGTTATCTACGACGTTGAGATTACCGCGCCTTCAGAGTATTGCGACAAAACCAAGGAGTTTGCTGGAGTGTTTGACGGCTTTTATGCTTTTGCGAAAAAAGATTACGACACTATACAGAGTAAGCTCTCTGACTATGAGTGGGAAGATGTGCTTCATCCTGAAGACGGAGTCGAGATCACATGGAAAGTACAAAAAGCTATTGCCTTTACCGGGGAGGCTCCAAACTTCTACCCGCGTGATTACAACCTAAAGTTGGTGGACTACGAACAAATAATTACCGAAAGGATGGGAGACGCAATACCTGTGTATTTTGATGACAAGGACAAGACAAAAGCCGTTCGCTTCCACTGTGAATTGGAAAACCGAAGCCATAAGCGATCCCTTGAACTGCTTGAGCACTACAATTTCCCGCTTCCCTCACACACCCGCGTATATGATTATCTGGTTCCAGTAGATAGCACATTTGAGCTAATGATGGCGCGGATATTAAGAGATGCAGCTGAGCGGATTTGGGCAGACCCGACTAATGAAGGCAAAGACAGCATCTCTGTCAGTTATCAGGCCGTAACTTATCGAGACTTGGTCGCGTAAAGTCTGGTAGGGCCTTTCCGGGTTATCGATGGTTTGTCTCTTTCTGGTTAGTCAGTTAAATAAGCACTTTTCTGCCAATATCAAAAGTATTTGCAAAAACACGACGTTTTTTACTCTTCTGTTCGCTATACGACTTAACTTAATTAACAAGAGCAGAAGATGTTTTCACTCATTATCACAATAATCGCAATCGCATTGGTTGCCGCGCTGGCGGTCTCGAGTATTTATTATGGCGGCCAGGCCTTTTCGAAAGGCAGTCTTGAAGCTGAGTCCGCAAGATTCGTCAATGGATTACAGCAGGTCAAGGCCGCAGGCATCAAGGCCAAGCTCGATGGGAATCCTTTATTCCAGATATCGATCGAGGCTCTCGTGAACGGTGGTTATCTGAGTAGCACGGCCAATCTTGGTCTGGATTATGGCGAAAATCTCATAAAAACCTGGGCCTATCCCGATGAGGGTTACGCCGACTCACGCGTAGCTTGCGTAGCTACCTCAGAAGAACAGTGCGAAGACAGCGATGAAAGCCAGGTGATAGTAGAAACCAGGGCATTCTGTGATGCGATCAATGAGAAAGCTGGACTGGCACAGACGCCCGTGGTCTGGTTCTACGGTGAACCAATGGGCGAACCTGACAGGCATTCTGAGTGGATCAAGGAGAATCGCGACGTCACGATGGGGTGTATCGAGTGGGTGCTGGATTCCAGATTTCAGTATGGCACACCCCCTACAGGTGATGCTCGAGTTTACTTTTACGTGTTTGCACGCTGATGCGCGGTGTCAGAGCCCCAGATCGAAAGACCTGAGGCTTTTCTGGCATTCGTCAGTGGTAAACCTTCTTTTCCAAAGCAGTAAGCCTGGCTTCAATCTCCTCTTGCCACCTTTCAAGCTCCCCTACCTCCTTGGAGACGGCAGCGGCCATCTTGCGCCTATACGCCTGCCGGTGCTTCGGTATCAGTATCTTGCTAGGACCACCCAGTTCTTTTTGGCCTAACGCAGACTTGCCTTTACCGATCTGCTCCAGGTCTTTGAGCTGGTCAAATACGTCGTTGATGACACGCATACCCTCTTTGCACTGAATCGCATACAGATGATTGTACTCGTCCCCCTCACAACCACTGCCAACAAGTAGGTCGTGGCTTGCGTTTCGCAGCATGGATTCAAGTGTCCAGTAACAGACCTCGAGGTCACCGTCTTTGGCCACAGGTTGACCTTCGGCTTTTCTTGCCTCTTGGTACGATGAGGAATAATCCGCCAGGATCTTTTTAACCAAGCCTGGTTGATCTGCGCCCAACAGCTGGCTATCAGACGGCAGTTGGTATCGGGCAAGAGCCATGTTAACGACAGCGTTGTATTGTGCCGGCGTGACAGTGACATATCTGTAGTCAGTGCTCTGTTTACTCATGAAGTAGTCCTCTTGTTGTGGAGTAGTTTCAAGCAACAGTAGCGTTTAATTTTTAGCTTTCAAGGGCTCCAAAAACTATTTTTTTCGCAATACCAAAAGCGATGAATCGAATCCGGTAAAGCGATAACTCAAAACAGGCGATTTGACGAAATGGCCCTGGAATATAGTTGCAGTTACGGTCCTTTTTCTGCTGTCTTAATCGCTATACTAAGTAGGCAAAGTGTAAGCGTTGTGCTCGACATGGAGGCCTAAAATTGATATAATATGACGTAACGGTTGCTAGGCATTTTTGCCTTATACCATAGTTCTCAGGTAACTGGAGATGAAACACGTAAACGCAAGTACATTGGCGCAGATGGATAAATGCGAAACCCTGGTGGTTCTGAATCACCGATGGGGTAAGCGTAGTAGTGCCCGCTTAAACTCCGCCGCGAGAAACGGTGAAATCCGTCACGAGACACACCGTGCAAATACCCTGCACTTTGCAACAGGCCAAGACAAGCTATCGGCAACCCAAATCAATCCGGTAGAGGATCCGGCTACCAATACCCTATTCTGGACCCTGTTAACGTTAGGAGCCAGCTTGGCTCTCGGAGGTGCTTTATGGGCACTTTAGCTGTCAACAATTCGTCCTACGAGGTGTATGTAGCTCGCGAGCACCTACCTAAGGAGCTGCGCCGTGAAGTTGCGTTGCTGGTGTTGTCTGAAGGTGGGCGGGCCGCAGACTTTCCGATACATCGTAAACGTAATGGTGAGATCTACACGGACTACCCAATACCATTACAAGGCATTCCTGACCAGGTATATCGCCGAAAAGCTGATAAAAAGCTTATTGTGGTGGACACCAAGGCACGCAAAAGCTTTAAGGTGTATCCGGCAGATAAATTACAATTGAGTATTTACGCCTATATCCTTCATTATGGCTACAATCTTCCTGTCGAGAACTACGGGTACATCCGATTAGAGAAGCAGGGTCTGGTTCGGTACGTCAAAACCAAGCTACACAGCTTCAGTTACGTTGAAAAGCGCTTCTCAAAGTATCAGCAGCTCACCAACAACCTGGTAACCCCCTGTAAAACGGCGTCTCGAGGCCTTTGCCGGCATTGCGATCGGCAAAAAGAATGTCGGATCCTTCACAACGCATAAGCTTTTCCTGGTTTTCCTGGTAAAGAACCGCCCTCGAGGCGGTTTATTTTTGTCCGCAGAAGGTTTTGCAAAAAAAAGTTGCAATAACATCACGTTTTTTCCCCTCGCGTTGGCTATACGAATAAACCTGTAAAAAATTACGCTTAACCGAGAGATTTTCCCATGCGCAAATTACTGAAAAAACTTCGCGTTGCCGCCTTATTTGTAACGATGACCTTCGGGTTCGCTACGACGGCTAATGCAGACTTAGGATCGGCCTTCGAGGGATTACTGGGCGGCGCCTCAGTCGCCACGCAAGAAGGTGGTTACTACGAATCACAAGCCCGTACTGGAGTTGTATTCGGTGGCGCCCGTGTTCGTTGGGAAAACAGTACAGTGCAGCTTTTTAATGTCACCCCACCAAGGATTTCTGCCGGGTGTAATGGCATCGATTTCTTCTTAGGTGGTTTTTCCTTTATTAATGGCGAGCAGTTCACCCAGTTAATGCGTAACATCGGACAGGCGGCTCTCGGTTACGTCGTTCAACTCGCCTTAAAACAACTTTGTCCACAATGTGAGGCCGTTATTTCTGCATTGCAGAAAGCGGCTCAACTGGCGCGGAAAGCCGCTGTTGATTCTTGCGAAGCAGGCACTGCCCTGGGCGCATATATAGGTGAGCAGATCGGGCTTACTGGTGGTGCCAATTCAGAGCAGATTGAGGAGTTACAGAATAAGGAGTGCGGAAAATGGGCTAACGACGCAAATAAGTCGGATTCCTTTATCAACGCGGTTAACTCCTTATGTAGTACCGCTGACAAGGCCATGGAGCAATTCAGTGACTTTGTAAAACAAGACCCTAAGCGATCAGGCGAGCTTTCTACTGTCTTTGGCAACTCCACCTGGGAGGCCTTGAAGGAGCTTGGTGTTGTGAAGCATCAGGGTGCGTTCTCAGCAGAGCTTATCATGTCAATGACTGGAACGATGATTAACATCGAAAATGGTGATAGCAACGGCTACAAGCCGCCTACCATTAAGGATCCACAAGTAGCGCTGGATATGTTCTTGTGTGGCGTAGGCGGTGCTGCCGGGAAGAATCCAGTAGCTCAGCAATATTGTGAAAAAGTTAAAGTACCGACTTCCTTTAATGTTTATCAGTGCGACGAGACGACCTACTGTCACAATCTTAGCGCGCCTACAATCGGAGAGTGGCAGGCGGGTAAATCCGTACTCGGAGATGAAGGTTTTATCGTACTGGTCAGCGATATCCTAAACAAAGCGGTAGATAATACGGCAAAAGGCCAACGACTGGATCCAGAGGCGCTGAGTCTTATCAATACGATGCCGTTCCCTCTCTTTAAAGCGATCAATATTGCCGCAGTCTACCCTTCTGTCTCAAAACAGCTGATTGAGTCAAACACTATGCTGGTGAGCTATGTGCTGGCAGATACCTACCTGCGTCATATCATGTCAGAGGCAATGAAGTATCCGCCTACTGAGACAGGACAAATGGACCCTGCTGTCGTTAAGCACCTGATCGATGTTACCACCAAGATGAATGAAGGTACGGCCGAGATCATGAAGCAGATCGACAACTTGACTGTACGTCAGCAACGCTTAATGGCTCAGATCAACCAGATTAACAATGTCATGCAAAACCAGATCTTCTCAAAAGGTCTGGCGGGCAATAGCAGCTTTGCGAGCAACCTGTCGTCACAAGTTGCCGGCCGACAATAACCACCAGGAGCACTGTGACCATGCTTAAATCCTTACTAAAAATCCTGGCAGCACTTACTTTGTTTGCCGCCGCACCTCTAGTCTTTGCTGGTGGCTCTCTTGATCCACAGTCAGGTAACGCCTGGGACCTGTATGTCTTTGGTAATGGCGAAGTCATCTTCAATATTCTGATGGGCATTAAGGCAATCGTTAGCGGTAGTGGCTTTTCCAGTCTCATGATGCTGATGGGAGTTATCGGCATTATCTCGGTTGCGTTGACAAGCGGCTATGGCGGAGATATGAAGTTTGAAAAGGTGTTGGTCTATGTAGTGGCTTTTTTCGCTATTACCTACGGTTCTACAAGAATCACCTCAAATGTGATGATTAACGACCCAGTAGGCAATTATGCCAATGTGGCAACTGACGTTCCAGCTATTGTTGCTGTACCTGTTTCTGCTATTAGTAGTATTGGAGACTGGATGACCCGAGAATTCGAAACGGTGTTTTCCATGCCAAACAACCTCACGGTTTCACAAGGTGGTGGATTTAACCTGGCTACTTCTTTGGTGAACGATGCTACCCAGATACGTATTAATGACCCTAACTTGAGAGGCTCTGTTGTTCAGTATGTTTCCAACTGTGTCATGCCTATGCTGGTATCTGGCGAGTTAAACAACCGCGCAATATTGCAGTCAACAAATCTCTGGAACACGCTTAAGAGTGATAATGCGGCATTGGTTACCCCTGTTTACTCTTCAGCTAATGATGCAGGTGCATTAACCGCATGCTCCGATGCTCATGGCTTGATTGAGGAGGCACTTGAAGCTGCGGCACCTGGAATGCTACAGGAGTCAGCATCTGCCTGGTATTCCTCCGGCGCCTTTAATTGGCTCTCTGGTGGCATACAAAGTGCCTTTACCTGGCTATCTGATGGTGCGATGAATGGCTCTGCTGCATCACACGTTCAGCAAGCGGCCGTCATCAATCTGTACAATGACAGCTATTCCGCGGCAGCGGCACAAACCGGAAATAACGAACTGATTACCTCACTGGCACTGGAACAAGCTAAACAAACACAGAAAACCAGCTGGATGACTACGGCGGAGTTATTTAAGGACGTCGCGGGCTATCTTTATGCTGTCTTACAGGCATTTGTATTTGCACTTGCGCCTGTCGTCCTTATTGCGCTGCTCGTCCCGGGTTGGGGTAAGGCAATTATCAAAAACTACGGTCAAATTATCGTATGGCTCATCCTGTGGATGCCAATGATGGCCGTTATTAACTACATTATTGCGTTGTTCGCACAACAGGACTTAAGCGCTATGTTGACGCATACGGGCGGTTTGACTGTAAACAACCTGGGCGTGGTGACTGAAAAATCCAGCAAGTTTGTAGCTGTGGCCAGCTTCTTGGCAGCAGCGGTGCCCGTGATTACCTGGGGCCTTGTTAAAGGCGGGATTGCGTTCACTTCATTCTTAACAGGTGCGACAGGCTCTAGTATTGCGGCGGCAGCGGCAAACAATGCAGCGTCTGGCAATATCTCCATGGATTCACAAAGCATGGGCAACCAGAGTTTTGGACAGAAAAACCTGATGCCAAAGACCTCTGTAGGTTTCGGTCAGACTATGGCTAACTCCGGTGGCGCACAGGCATTCTTGAATCATGATCTTGGCGGTGCCTCGGTCACGCGTAACAATCAAGCGATTAAGCATGAGGGCTCTAGAGGCATCCAGATGAGCGAGTCTGAAAAAGCTTCGCAAATGCAGGCGACCACCAAAGAAATCGCTAATACGACTACAGCGCTTTCCCAGGCCAATGCCTCTTACGGGAAAGAGATTGCTGAAGCGCTTAACGAGAAATTTGGATCAAGTGCGGCCTTCCAGAATATGGATTCGGAAAAACGCTCTCAGATGCTTGAGGATGCTAAAAAAGCTGGACTGACTTATAAAGAAGGCAGCGGTTGGTCAGCAAATGAGAATGTCAGTACGACTGATACAGGCAGTACACAGTTTAGCGCTAAAGGCACCGCTTATGCAGATGCACATGCTGGTGCAAAAATCGGTGTATTTGGGCTTGAAGGCGGTGTTAAAGGCGGCGTTAAAGGTGAGGTTTCCACCGGCTACACTGGCGCTTCAACCGACAAAGTTGAACAGGGCCAAGGTAATACTCAAACCAGCGGTCAGGATCAGTCTGCTTCGCGCGATACTTCAGTACGTGGATCAACAGGCGCTGAAAATGTCAGCACGATGGCAGTTTCTGCTCAGAAACAAAACGAAAAGCTGGATGCCTTTGCTGAAAAATACGGCTTGACTGGAAGTGACAGTGTATCCAAGGCGGCATCTGAAGCAGATAAGTACCAGGAGCAGCTTTCGCAGAGTCAGGAATACTTGAAACAGCTGAATGAAGGTTGGAAGTACAGCTTCCAGGGCAACGACAATCGTGACCTGGGTACTATACGCGAGGATCACTTAGCTGATGAAGATATTTACTCTGATAAAAGGTTAGCTGGTGGTGTTGAGCTTAACAATCCTTTGCCAAATGCAGGAAGAGACATTGGCGATAGCAAAGCTAGTCTTGAAGAGACAAATCAAGAGCTTACAGGAAAAGTTAAAGAAACACTTGGCGATACCAATGAGCTGATTGACCTGAAAGGCGAAGGCTTTAAGCCAGGCGAAGAATTGTCAGAAAATCGATTCAATAATCTGGCTAACGATCACTTTAAGCGTGAGCGTTCCACTCAGGCCGATTACAAAGAAGCCGGTGGCGATGTTGAAGAGACAATGTCAGCTATGGGATCGAACCACGATAAAAACCAAGGCGGAACTAATCAAGCAATTGACGAGGAAAACGGATGGTTTGGTGGTGTCGAAAATACGGGGCTGAAAGGCTTGCCAAGTCAACCTGAGCAACCAGCTCAACCTGAGCCTGCTACGAATGGAGATGCTCCTAATTATCAAAACGTAGAGGGATACGGAATGTCAGGGCTTCCAGGGATGCCTGGAGCGGACAATCCTGGGGGAGCTGTCAGCATGCAGGGACAAACCGAGCAGTTACCACAGCAGGCCCCTGTTTCTCCTGAAGATATGCAGAAGCTTCAATACGCTGAAAGACTAAGTGTGCCCGACCTGCCAGGTATCCCTGGGCAACAAGATCAACCTGCGCTCACGGCTAGTGCCGCTTCTCAGGCATACGACAACCTGGTAAATGGTTTCAAGTAAACCAATATGCAACTAAAGCAGTACGTAGCACTTTATAAAAAAGTGCGTACTGCAAGTGCATTTTCTGATGGTTTTTTCGCTATACGAAGTGCTGGCCACTTTTTAAAGGAGAAAACACATGACTAAGCCACAAACAACTCAACGCATTTGCGTTGTAAAAGAAGCCGTTGTACTAGCCGCCATAATGGCAGTTATTGCAACGATAATCGCCACACTTGGCGCAAAAGCAAATACAACTGATTATATTGTATTTGGAATTCTTGGTTTTGGTGCTTGGTCTTTTGGTATGCTTTTTGTGTATGTCATCAAGAAGAATAAGATTGCTGAATTGCAGTCTGATGACGATGAGTCTACTCCAAAAGCAAAGAAACCTAACTCTATGATACCTGAACCGACACTAGTGTCGTCACTACCTCGAGAGATAGGTGTACAGACTTTTCCAGGTACCCACTAACCCTGATTTATCACCCCTCTCCGGAGGGGTTTTTATTGCTTCTCCCCTTACCCTCTCTTGCTCAATAAAAGTTGCAAAAGCGTGCCGTTTCTGTCGTCACGGTCGCTATACTACTTAAACCCATCAAACTGGAGAAAATGAATGAATTCAAACACCAAGACGATCCTGAAAACGGTTATAGGTACGCTTGCTGCGGTCGCGTTATCCGTTGGGGCGTGGGAATTCGGGCCGAAGATTAAAAACAGTATGCTTTCTGAAGACGCTATTCAGTCAAATATTGTTGTTTTAGACCCAGTCAAGTTAGCTAATGCTCAACGAGCTGTAGCCTCAGGATTATTAGGTGATGAGGTTGACGTTTCTGCTTTGAAGTTAAGGAATATGAGCGAAGATATTGATAACGTCGTTCGCGAAATAGCGGGAGACGACGCAATCATTCTTGTAAAGCAAGCTGTCATGTACGGTAACCTGCCTGACATTACGAATGACGTATTAGTCGCTTTGAGGTTACCACTCAATACTCCTACGGTAGACCCAACAAATTACTTAGACGAGGTAGCGCCTACCGACCTTGGCCTGTACGCCCGCTCACTTATGCAAGATAAAATTACTGAGCGAAGCCGTAATGAGCAAGGTGAACGAGCAACGCGCCTAAGCAATAAGGCCCTTGAAGCTTTACTGCCATAGCTGTGGCTAATCTAGTTAACACTATCTCTAACGCCAGAACTTCCACCACGGCTTGTTTTGACTTGACTCAACTGACACAAGACTCTGCTTTTGATCGGCGTGCCATGCGCTTGTGGTCCCTTCTGCGGCTCTCAAGAAGTTCAACACTTCGAGTGGCAGTCCTTGGGATTCAGCGCCGTACTTAAATTGCAGTGACGCCGTCTGATCATCGCCATCTTTGAAGATAAACGTAAGCTCTAGCGGAATCCCGACCTTATCCGGAAGTTCGTAAATACCATCATGTTCCAAAAGTGTCTCGTCAATCTCGTCGCGCAGGCGTTCGAAGAGTGGTTCTTCAGCAACTCCGCTGTACATGTCTCTGTCATCGCTACCAAGGACACCATCGCCAATGCGGTTAATAGAGCCGTCCTTATCTAGCAAAACGTGCAGGACAATTTCGTCGTCAGCTTTGAGCGTAACGATAATCCCGTCAACCTGGTCTTTGTTCATCGGCTATAAACCATACTTAGCAATATCTTCCTCTTCTTTTTCTATTGCGCTGATTTCTTCTTCGGTTAAGTATTTTTTTCTGTACTCAGATACATCCCTTCCCAATATTTGGTGAAGCCTGTGGATCCATTTGTGCAGCACTTCGTCTTCATAGTGATACTGGTCAAATGATGAGCACCCAACACCGTGTGCGTATCGTGCTGCCCACTCTTCCGGATCCATCGTCTTATACCCAGGAAAAAGTTCCTTTGCGGTTTGCTCCCATTCTTTAGTTGCAAGGGGGTAGTCGTCCATGTCTTCGTGTTTGATCCCAAACAGTTCTGGAAGTATCTCTTCGGCCTTACCGATGACCGACTCCTTGAAATACCGGTTCACCGGATTCATTTCAGTTAAGTTGACATAGATCGTTCTCGCGCCCTCATAGTCGGCGGAACGAACGTAATTTGAAGCTGGAGCAACGGTTCCAGACGTGCCGATGGCAATAAACAGATCACAATCTCTGAGCGCATGTTTCGCCCGCCGCTGTGCATCGATGGGCAGTTGCTCTCCGAACAAAACAACGCCTGGCCTAAGCGCGGATCCACATTTTGGACAGTGAGGCACTTTTGTTGGATTGTTTAAATCGAAGTCCTCAATTGGCTCGAGGTCGCAGTCTGGGTTTGTGCACACAGATTCAAATAAATCTCCATGTAATTTAACGACGTTTTTGCTGCCTGCATTTTCGTGAAGCTTGTCGACATTTTGTGTAATCAGCGTAAAGCTAGCGTCTGGAGATACCGTGCGCTCGATTGACGCCAAAGCGAAGTGCGCAGGATTCGGCTTAGCTATGGAGACCCTATTGCGCATTGGTCCGTAAAACCGCCAGATCGCTTCAGGATTTGTGAAAAGCAGCTCGGCTGACGAATGCTTCGTAACATCGAGATCATCCGACTGAGCACCAGCGCCTCGAAACGGCGCAATGCCGGATGCGGCGGAAATGCCAGCGCCCGTCAGAATGACGATTTTCTTGTACTGCGTTATATCTATTTTTTTCATTTTGTTTATGTCGCTTTACTCTTTGGTGGTTTTTCAGGCTTTTTGGGTTCAGTAAAACACTTGTGCCCCTCAGGCGGCAGTTCTCTCGCGTATTCGCGCCCACAAGACGGATCGAGATCATTATCGACTCCAGCGGCCCTTTGCTCGCTTAACCACCAATCATCGCTTAGTCTGACTGCTAACTTGACGTATTTAGCGAGCCAGCTGGGAGGGCACTTTGAGTTAAGGCCATAGGTATGTTCTGTAACTGCATCTTCTTGGCCTTTGATCTCTACAGCGACAGTTAGAACGCATTGAGGACCAAGTCGTGAGGGGTCTTCGTCACGAACTGGTGAGTGTAGACACTCAGAGGGAAGCTCAGCTCTCAGCTGCTCAAACAGGCTCTTGTCAGCATTGCCTTCATAAAGAGTGTAATCGCCATGAAAAGGCCCGCCATTACCGATTCGCTTGATAGAGCCGTCTTCTCGTGAGGAGATATACAGAGCAAGCTGTTGGTCAACCGTTTGCGAGATTGTTAATGCCGCAACATTTTTGCTTTTATTCATCGAGTCTTCCTGTACATCACATCAGCTCGCAAGGCATATTTCACTCCTGACGATACGATGCACCCTTCGTGGCGTAACTTGTGTTGAAAAATGGCAACCTTACCTGGCTCTGGCTCAACGACCTTGTCGATTTGTTCCATAAAACGGGTTTGCCCTCCGGCAAAATCATTGTTGAAATAGACCAGTACGGTCAGTAGTGAAATATCCGTATCGTTCGCTTGATACCAGTGATCCATGTGAGCAGAAAAACCTTGCCCTGTTCTGTAGCGATAAAACCTGAGTCTCTCATTTAATCCAAGTAATTCAAATTCTCCCATTCTTTTGGGCAGGTTGTCTTTTATTCGGTTGAATAGATCATCAGCAATCTCGGGCACATCAAGCATGACTCTATCCTGGTCCCGAAATGTCGGATTATTCGTGGCCAACGTAGGCTCTGAGCTTTCGATCTTTTTGATGAATACACGGCACTCCTCCTGGGAGTACACGTCATCAATAGCCCAAAGCAGCGGTTCGTTTTCGTACCGAAATTCAACATCTAGCGGAGTATTCATAGAAAACTGCCTTGTAACTGTATCCATATATTCTTCTGTCATCGATTAGCTTTTACGCTTGCGTCATCTTATCAAGACTTTCGGCAAATTCACGAACATTGAGTTTGTTGGGTACCAATGTTGCCCCAGTGGCTTGCTCATAAGCAAACACGATAAATTGCTGAAGTGGCAAGGCAGCACGAAAGACCTCGGTCGGCAGCATCGCTCCCCAGGCAGCATCTTTCTGGATAAAGTGCAGTGCGTTCTCCAGTACAGACTTACGATCAACCGTGGTTTCATACACATCTTCGGGTCTGATTCGGCCTGAAGCCAGGTGTACGGCCATTCTCGGCACACCCAAAAAGCTAGCGACTTCGTCAACAAATTGATCACTTATGTGGCGTGTCTGACGAACGCCTTTCTTCAGTTGCGACAGATACCCGTGGGTAACCTTCAGCGTAGAAGCCAGTTCTGTCAGGTTCAGGCCCTTTTCGTTGGCCCCTTGGAAAAGCCAGGAGATCAGGATACCGCCTGGTCTGTTCATTTCCTCTGGAGTAAGCCCTGTCCAGGCATTGCGACGCTCTGGTGGGTTCTGAACGTCTCTGGTAGTACGAGCTGAACGGCCGTCTCCGGCTTTTTTCATGTTCTTCTTGGTGTTTGTGGTTTTCAGTTCCGAGATATTGGTCATCACTATTCCTTCTGTGTTTTCGTTTATTCAGGTCCCACGCAATGACGCCAATAAAGCCTGCGACTAACAACGACAGTGCTGCGAGGGTGTTCATTCAATTAATTTCGTAAGCTGTCTATCGTTGCTGCTAAAAAGATACCGGTGAGAAGATTAAAAGGTACTGCGGTTATGACTAAAGCGATGTACGCAAAGTCTGTCTCCAGGCTATCGGCTAGATTTGCAAAAGCGCCTAAGAGCACGGCTATCGTGGCGTTGCGCACGAAATACCTAGCGCAATAAGCGGGGATTAACGCAATGTTAAATACCCCTTGTCGGTCAAACGGCATCAGGTATGCCTTAACGGCCGTGCTGAACGTCATGAGCTGATAGCCTCGAAAGCATGACCGCCGCGCAAACGTTGTTTTTCGCAAATAGCCTTTTCGATTTGCTCACGCATCTCAGGAGCGTGTTCTTTCATTGCATTCCATAGCGCCAGTAACACTTCATGGCCTTCGTTGGTGAGCGGAATCAGGTTGATTAGATCCATCAGCTCGTCGCCAGTCATTTTCGACAAGGCTTCGTCAAAACGCTTCGCCTGTTCCTTCTTCTTGGCCAGGGCTTTTATCGACTGCTCCATCCTGTACTGTGCCAAATCAATGACTTCCAGGAATTGGTCGTATTCAAGATATTGTTCGTACTTAAGCACTGTAAGTTTTCCCCTGTACTAATCGCATAAAAAGTTTTGGTGCCTCTTTTCGCACCAGGTCTTCTGCTATGGCAAGTTCCTGTGGCATCCGTTCATTGACTAAGTCGTAAAGCCTGGTCAGTATTTCCCTACCCTGCTGATCTTCGGGTATCGCGGTAATTAGCGCCTCCAGGTCTTCTGAATTGGCCGTATCAAGCCAGGCTATAAACTCCTCAGAGCGACGCTTTGCCAAGCGGTCCTGTTCGCTATCAGGACTTTTTCCGTAGTTTCCCATTGCCCTTGATTCCTTAATCGTCAATGAAGCTGTTGTAGTCGTTAATCCAGTCATCAGTCGACATATCCATGCTCGCACTGTCGTCAAACAGATCGACCCCGAACGGATTACCGCCGATATCCACGAAACAACCTTCATCCATTGGCAGGCCTGTTTCAGGATTTACCTTGTTGTCACAATCACTCATTTTGCTCTCCTTGGTTATTTAACTGTTACGTCATATTTTATAGCAATTGTTTCATTTTTGCAACCATTCATTGCCGTAGTACGGCTTCCAAGAACAACTTAAGTCTTTTAATTCTATTCAGTTGCTATTGTTATTTGACTATTTTGGAATATTTCAAAAAACGCACTTTTCTGTCGGTTCGCTCGCTATACGAATTAACTCAAATGAATCAAACAGAGAGAACTTAGTCATCTACCCCACGGTTAAAACCGGGGGCTTGAAAAAGCCCGGATGACCAGGCTAAGGCCAGAACATTTTTCGAAGATGTTTTGGACTACGTTGGAAAAGTCACGACACCCTGGAATGCTTGCCAGTTCCAGGCTCTGTCGCTAAAGATTAAAAGCCCGTTAGGGGTATTGGGCGGTGTCTTTAGCACGACAAGCCTTTCCAACATTGCCGAGGCAAACAAACTCATCTTCGGATGGAGAACCGGCGGGTAACCGCCTAACTTAACCAATGGATAATGATGCAAAGAGTATTCGTACAATCTATCGATAAAAAGCCGTTAATGCCGTGCGCTCCTGCGCGCGCCAGAAAGCTGCTGTCGTCTGGTCGTGCGCGCGTGGTACGACGCTATCCATTTACCATTCAACTAGAACAGGCGACCACCAACAATACGCAACCTGTTCGACTGAAGCTCGACCCCGGCTCCAAGACCACGGGGATTTCATTAGTGGCATTGTTCGAAAATGGCTTCCGCGTGGTTTGGGCGGCGAATTTGTCGCATCGAGGCCATACTGTTAAAAAGAATCTTGATAGTCGCCGCGGTTATCGCCGTGGTCGTCGTAGTCGCAACCTGCGCTACCGAAAGTCACGCTTTTTAAATCGCGGTGGCGATAAATCAGGATGGCTACCGCCATCACTGATGTCGCGTGTACATAACGTTGAAACCTGGTCAAAGCGCCTCAAAAGCTTCTCGCTCATCACTGCGGTTGATGTTGAAACGGTACGTTTTGATACGCAGCTAATGCAAAACCCGGATATTCAGGGTGTTGAGTATCAGCGCGGCGAACTGGTCGATTGGGAGTTGCGCCAGTACCTGCTTTACCGACACAAGCATACTTGCGCTTATTGCGGCGGTTTAAGCAACGACCCAATTCTCGAGCGCGAGCACATTCATCCACGCTCGAAAGGTGGAAGCAACCGACTATCCAATCAAGTGATTGCTTGTCACACCTGTAACGATACGAAAGGCAATTTACTGCCCGAGCAGTGGTTGTCGTTACTCAATACATCAAGCAAAAAGATTGATCGTGTTCGCGCTGACAACTTTAAACAGATTGTTGCGGGACAGAGACCAAGCCTGCGCGATACCGGCGCAGTAAACGCCACTCGTTACAAAATCGGCGACGTGTTGAAATCGCATTTTGACCAGGTCGAATTCTGGTCCGGTGGCCGAACCAAGAAAAACCGCTCTGATCAGGGTTATCGGAAAGATCACTGGATCGATGCCGCATGTGTCGGCACCAGCGGTGGCTCCGTATTTATCCCTGAAAGCCTGACACCTCTGCTGATTAAGGCGCAGGGGCACGGCTCACGCCAGTTCACCAAGCCGAATGCCTCGGGTTTTCCAAGAACATCGGCCAAGGCGCGATCACCTTTTGTTCGCGGCTTTAAGACGGGTGATCTGGTTAAGGCCTCAGTGCCGACTGGTTTAAAGGCTGGCATTCACGTTGGGCGGGTTGCTGTAAGAAAAACCGGCTCTTTTAATATTTCAACAAACACAAGTACCGTGCAGGGAATCAGTCACAGATACTGCGAAAAGATTCATTGTGCGGATGGTTATAACTACAACTTTGGAGGCGCGCTTCCTCCCCACGGATAAATCCGGGGGTTTCCAGCGCGTATATTTCGATGAACGTAAAGATTGACTATACGAAAGGCTCGTGTGAGACGAATGCAAGCCTAGTAGCATTTAAGTCCATCGCAGGCGTTAATCATCCTGACGTGGATGGCCTGGCCGATGTGTGTGTTGTAAAGGTGGAGGCCTTTAACGATACAGAAGATGCCGAATGTCTCTCGGCAGAGCTGCTGCCTGTCGACATCAACGCTATAGAACTTGAGGAATGCATCAAGACCCGCTCTAAAGATGCTCTGGAGCACATACTTCAATCACTTGAGATCAAGCAGGCTCTCGTCAGAGTTTCTATCGAGTAAGGGCTACGTCTATGCTAACGCCTGCTCTAACCTTTTCTGATTGCCTGCTAATTGCAGCGGTCAAATATTTTGTTCTTTAAGGAGGACGTCAAGTGAATCAAGCAATCCTTGGCGCTGTCTTAATGCTCCTCGTCGCACTGGATCTCCTATTCCTAGTAGGATTAGTCGTAGCGCACGAGGTTTTCGATACACCTATCAGCATGCCCGCCGAGACATGGTTCGCGCTGTTGACAGCACCTGCTGTGATGATGGGTTTGCATGCCTGGTTGACCTGCCCTGATGCTGAGTTTGCTGGCGACGCCCAGAAACAGAGTAAATAGTTAATTTTTTCAAGACCTCCAAAGCCTGGCTTCTACCGGGCTTTTTTATGGCGTAGTGCTCGGTTCTGCCACTTATTTCGCTATACAAGATAGGAGCTCCCGTTCCTACTAACTAATTAAACCGACTAATTCACCTTTGGAGAAATCTCATGAATAAATATCTTAAAAAACTGATCGATAATGGTTACGCTGTTCTGGACGATGTACGTAGCACTTACTTGTCTCTGAACCAGGTTGAGCACAACGGCTTTTGGGTTCTGTCTTACGACAATCCCCTGGTTGGCTCAATCATGAAAAGCTTTGATACGCTTGATGGCGCCAAAGCAGAGGCTTCTGATGTTATTGCGCATCGTATGAAAGCTAAGCCAATTGATGCGGTTCTTTTCGGATAAACGGGCATTAGTTAATTTCAGGACCTTTGTTTTAATGCTTTTATCGCCCCTCTTCGGAGGGGTTTTTTGTTTGTGCCTGCCTGTTTCTCCGTTCCATTCGCTATACGAAGTAGGAACTCCCGTTCCTACTAACTAATTAAACCGACTAAATACCTTTACGGAGTAAATAAAATGTTAAATATTGATAAAACCACCCTTGAAGCTACTACTTCTGTTTTAGAAACCGCTACGACTACTACCTGGCTTGATCTGGGTGATGGTTCTAGTGCATTAGTGTCTATCACTGCCCCTGTCGCGTACTTCGATTATCTCGAAGAGCTTGATGAGGAAGAAGGTGACGCTGGTACTCTCTGTGAAATGATCAGAGACGACTTTACTGAAGGTGAACTTGATGGCGGTCCTGATGGCGGTATTCGCGTCTTCTGGGAACTGCTTGAGTTTGACGTCGTCACTGAAGCTAATCTGGACCTGGCTTGTGAATTCAGGGTTCTGCTTAATCGCAGTCCTAACGTTGTTTACGGCTTTGAGTCTGCGCTGGACTTTGTTGAAGACATGGTCTTTCAAATCAAAAGAGCCAACAAGAACCCAGATCGCACATATAACGCAAGTGTATGTAATCCTTGTGATATCGCTTCTGAGATTTCGGGCGCATTCGATGACGCTAAAGAAGAGATTAAGGATTGGCTTATCTAAGTCTTACTGTTTATCTAAGGTCAATCTATCGTCTTTATTGACTACACCCCTCTTTTGAGGGGTTTTTTGTTTTCTAAAACCAAGAAAGTTTCAAAAACACGCTTTTCTGCCTCCCTGCTCGCTATATAAATATATTGGCAGAATAATCGGAGTAACAGGTGTTTTCACTCATCATTACAATTATCTCAATCTCACTGGTAGCCGTGCTGGCAGTTTCTGGCCTGTACTATGGCGGTAGCGCCTATCTAGAAAGTGAAAAGAAAAACTATGCCTCAAGCGTGTTGAGTTTCATGGATACAACGAGCGTGGCGCTGATACAGTACGAGTTAAAATTCGGCGTAAAGACCGATACGCTTTCAGATCTGATAGATGAAGGTTTTCTGACAGACAATCGCAGCATTGTGATGATCGATAAGCTGGGTATAACAGGCTACGGAATATCGGGCGATTATTGGCGATTTCCCTCCAAGTTTTTTGATCCGGCCAATCCCGATACCAGCAGTAACTTCCAGTTCGAAGAGAGTGAACATGATCGTGTTAGTGGGATTTGCGATGCGTTCAATGAACTCCAGGGAATCGAAACTACGCCGGAAGAAATCATGATGTATGGCGGTTGGTTGCTCGACGGCATTAAGCAGAAGTATTACTGCGGGCGATACACGAACGGCTCAGGCCTTATATTTCACCACTTTTACTGGAAGTGATCATACCTACCCCTCTTTCGAGGGGTTGTATTTTCTAACAAGCAAAAAAAAATGGCCCTCACACCGAAGCATGAAGGCCATTTAACTAACTATAACCGACCACCTTATAGGTGACCTACCTAGTATAGGGACAAAAGTGTCAGGTTTTGGTTATCAGGTTGAAAAAAGAGAAATATTATTTTGTTCAGCGGTCGAGGCCAGGCCTGGTGACTTTTATATCGCCTTGATCCATCCCAGGATTTGCCCAATCCGTTAATCCCCCTGCCTATTACTCCCAAGCGGTATCCCGTTTTGCCTTCTTTGTTCACTCAAGCGAGAGTCAAGGCCCACCTTAAATACTGTTTTATTCTCAGTCTTTTCTCAACATATCAACGAGATAGACGAGAATTGTCGATCGACAATTTTGGTTGCGTAAACACGACGTTTTCTGTCAGTTCACTCGCTATACGAATAAACGACTATGTAAATTGGAGAAACCAAAGTGTCCTCACTTGTACTAGCAATCCTCTCAATCGCCCTGGCAGCAATTATCGCAATATCCACAATCTATTACGGTGGTGACAGCTGGGTACGCGCTAGTCCCGCAATCAAGGCGGAGGGTTACGCCAGCATGATCAAGCAGGTTAAAACTGCGGCCAGCGCTGAATTTGCGCATGTAGGACCTGGCCTCTACTCCGCGGAAGATCTTGTCGAAAAAAGATGGCTCTCAGCAGTGCCTAAAGTGGGCACAAGCTGGACGATAACGCCGTCCGGCACGGTAATGGTATCCACGCTGAACCAGGACACCGACGAGATCGTCACTATCTGTGAGGCAATGAACAAAAACATAGGATTGGATGTGGTGCCTACCAATATCTATGAAGACGACGAGTTGGTTCAATCCGCCGGCGTCTTAAGTAACCGCAACAAAGCGCTTCTGTGTTCGGCGACCATCTTCCGCACCACCGGAGACCCTGAGGCTACAGAGTATTCGGCAGTATTTGTTCATTATTAACTCATACATACCAAGTCACTCGCTATACGAAGAAACCCGTTCGGAATTTCTTCGCAGGAGTGGTCATGAGACGCCTACCTAAAACACGTTCAGTAAAAGCCACTCTGTTGGCAGCGACTTTGACCGCTCTTCTTGGCGCGCAGGCTTCACACGCGTTCTTCACGTTCAGTCCCTTTGGCGGAGGTGGTCTTGACTCAATAAAGTACGACACGGAGCTCACCCTGAAAAATAAACGAAACCTTAAGATTTCGCTTGCAAAGGGTGACACGGTAATTACTGGTACGGGATTTAGCAGTGATATCAGGGTCTTCGTTAATGGACTGCCTGCGCTAGTCACAATACTGAGTGACAACGAGGCGCATATCGCGCTAAGGAGCGTACAGACTCGCGAAGGCTCGCCGCTTCGAAAAACAGGCGAGTTTGATTTTTGGCTCATGAGACCTAATGGTGAAGCGATTGTCTTGGAAGAAGGTATTACGCTTACTGAATAAACCAGGTCACAAAACCTATATTCTTCAACATATCAATGAGATAGACGCGAATTGTCAATGGACAATTTTGTCGCATAAACGCATCAGTTCTGCCGTCTCGATCGCTATACGAATAAACATTTCTTAATAGCGGAGACATATTTTGTCCAAACAAACCGCAACTGCGGCCTACGGTATTATGGGTTTGATTCCCCTGCCCCTGGCCGCTTTCTTAATGTTTTCCAGTTCTGCATATACGTTGGCTATGTGCTTCACCGAATACGTAGAACTGTCCATAGCTAACGCAATCATGTTAATTGGATTTTATTCAGCTGTACTGAAAACAACTACCTGTGAAGAACGCAAAGATGGATAAGAATTACAAGCACTATCACATCAGCGATTCCAAAGCGTGCAGCTTTTTTATGGCATTGTTCGGAGGCTCGCTCGTAGTCGCATCATATTTGGCCTGTTTGTTTGTGGCTTAAGTCTCAAGCATCCTAAACTATTGTTTAGTTTTGGTAATCACGCCCTTGAAAATATCCGAAACGAAAGTATTGTTTAGGTATGCCAAACCGATATAAAAAAGTCGGCGATACGTGGGGAGACCTTACCCAAGGTTTTCAACACGATATTCGCAGCGCTAAAGAACTCGGCCTCGTAATACGAAAGTCTCGCAAAAAAATCAATTTCACTCAGGATGAGCTGGCTATGCTTGTTGGCATTTCACATGTAACACTAGCAAAGCTTGAACGTGGAGAGTCCGTCAGCAGCGACACACTTTGTCGCGTGATCACAGAACTGGGTATCGGTTTAGTAGCCGTTGAACCTGAGACTGCGCAAGAAGCGTTGGATAGATTAAAATCAAGTTGATGAAGTTAAATAAACACGCAAAAAAATGGCTCACTCCGCTTGATCAGGTAGCCGTTCACTATGACGGCATCTTGCCAGAACGTGAACCGCAACCAAGTCCTGCACCCCGTCCTCTCGGTCAACGCGCTGAAGAAGAGGCCAGGCGCAAGCACTCCGCACGGTCAAAGCAGAAATAAGCCAAGCCACTGATATGCCACGTGGCATATCCTGTATTACGCTCACCTACGTTCGCTCGGGCTCCCGGCAAGCCAGGTCGCTAAGCCGGCGCTGCCGGCAGGGGCCGGGAAAGTCATGATGAGATTGGGTGTCACCGTATCCGCGAAGTTTTTTATGCCCGTCCCGTTTCGAAAATAAATTGAAAATAGTCGCAAAAGCGGGGCATTTTCTGCCGCTACGGTCGCTATACTTATAAAGGTATTAAATCTTTTCAACCTTTTAATCACACTTACTAACGAACACACGGAGAAAGAAAATGGCTAATGAATATTACGACGATATCTTTGCTTTCAAACTGCCAAATGGCCTAACCGCTTATGTTGAGGTCACCGACCTTGAGGGCGGCGAGCTGGAGGGACGTTTTTACAATCAAACAGGCAACACGAACTATCGAAACGAAATCCAGGATGAACTGGACGCTGGCTACACCGAAGGCATGCTGACGGGCAATGTTGGCCGCTGGGAGATTTTTTCAACAAGCTGCTGAACCGAACCACAACGCCCCGCCCTCGCGGGGTTAGCCGAATGATAATTTGACGTTACAGTTGCTAATCTGATATAATGTGTTCACATTCTCGCCCATTCCGCGGCTTTTCGTGATACCCACGACTTAAATTCACTCATTGAAATAAATTACAAATTATTTGGCAAATAGTTGCGAAAACACGACGTTTTCTGACGTCACGGTCGCTATACTATATAAGAAAGAAAAACACTTTAACTTTCTGAAACACACACTTAAACGAACACATTTGGAGAAATGAAAATGAACAAAACCGCTACTATCAAGTATTTCATCATCGAAGCAGAAGCTGGCATACAAGCAGCAGGACACAGTGCCGAAGAAGCGATTGCGCAGCTTAAAGCCGCAGTAGGCGACGACAAGGCTGTGGACGAGGGCCTTGAAAATGGGGATCTGACCGTCACAGAGTGCACGCAGCGATTTTACGAAGCTATCGACGGCCACGAGTATCCGGACTATCTGGTGCTTGAAGATGGCGTATACGACCTACGCATAGCTCCAGAGGACGTCTCTGACGAAATCGAAGCTGAGATGCGCAAAGAGTACGAAGGCACGCACAATGTTTTCCAATCCGACGATCAAGGCTTTCAGACGATATTTGTCATCGCTGTGCCGCATAGCGATGAGCACGGAGAGGCAGTGGACGCTGTGTACGATACGTCAGGCGAAGTGCGCGTTGAATACGAGGACGAGCACGAAGATACGCTGAATTTGGAAGGCCTGATACAGCGCGTGCGCTACGAGTATGTAGGGTTGGCGTGGCGCCCAGGGGAGTCGCAGGAAGTCGTGCAGCAAGTTGAAGAAATAATTTAACCCTGGAAACCCCCTGGCGGAAGCCGGGGGATATACAGAAACTTAAACTTTGGAGAAATGAAATGAACACAAAAATCGGATTCGCAGCAGCTGTAAGCACTGCTGTAAATAATACAGAAGATGGGATTAACTACGAAGTTGATGACTGGACTTTGGTGCTTACCTGGAACCTTTTGGATCTTTTTTCTGCCCAAGCAGGGATAGACGCTAGAAGCCCTACTTTCGACGAAAGAGAGCTATCAAGATGTCGTATCAGAGCGCATGAGCGCCTTTTTGCAGCAGACAGACAAAGACGCATTGCTGAATACCCGCCTGAATGCACTCCGCCTAAGTGGATGTTGCGACCAGAGCCCGCGCGCTGGGTAAAGTATGTCGATTAGACACGCGACTAAATGAAGTTAAGAAAATAGCTAAGATACTTGAGCAGCATGATGAGCCAGAACTAGCTGAACTGACAGACTAACGAAATGCAGGAAGTTACCTATCTTGAAAAATTGCAGCAAAAGGGGCTCGTAACTCTTTGCAACAAACAGTGCTCTACCCTGTTTTTGTATCGGATAGGTGAACACTGGACACTGGACATCCACTTTGACCGTAGCGATGTTTGGGAGCGTCAACGTAATAAGGATAAAGATAAGCTGGTCGCGTACGCGGAAAAGTGTATAGCAAAATTAATTGAAAATAGTTTCGTTTTTAGGGTATAATATGACGCTACGGTCGCTATACTTATAAACAGATAAAACATTGTTAACACACACCCTGGAGAAACGACATGATTACTGAAACAGAGATTAAAAATTGCGCGGATACGCTAGGTTGTGTTGGTTCTGCCCTGGTGGGTGGTGAGATGTTTACGCTGGATACACGACCCAGTCCGCACAATGACGTTGTGTTGTGTTACAGCAAGGGCGACTCAGTTGTTAAGGAGCAGCACGAGTCAATTGAAGCGGCAGTTGCTGCTGCTAAAGCGCCGATAACCGAAGTGCTGTGTAAGGCGGCATAACCGCCTAGTACATCCGTCAGGCCTTGGTTACGGCGGGGGCTACTGAAAGGATCTGTAAAGCGGGTCTTTTCAATAGCCGAAAGGCTAACCAATCACATTGTCTCCGAGTGTGAAATGTGTGTGCAGGCCGAGTATCGCCTGCGTGTAAAAGATACTCTCCTCCAAAGCCCGGCACCCGTCGGGCTTTTTTATGCCTGATAGAAATACAAGCGCCTTAAAATAAGTTGCAGAAATGCGTCATTTTAAGGCGCTCGATTCACTATACCTATAAACCGAAATTAATTTACAGGAACAACTGTGCCTTCTTTCCCTGGACAACTAAAATCAAAAGCCGCCTTCGTTCTGGTACTGGTTTCTATACTGGCGCAAAGCACTGCTATTGCCAGCACTGCCCAGGGGAAAGTTCTTGGCACGGAGCTGAAAAACTCTGCTCGCTCCGGTGGCAACCTAAACTCCACTCAACACGGTGACGATGTCCTCGCGGAATCTGATGTGGACACCAAAGGCAGTCCTGCTAACGGCGGCAATGCTGGTGCGAGTAATTCTGCTCAATTCTCTGGTTATCTTCGCTGCAACCCTCAATCACCATCCTATATCGGGGGCGTGGGCTTGAAGGGTCTTACCTGTATCACCTCTGGCGACCAGATTACTGCTATTGACTACCAGGTCTGCACGGCGTCTAAACACGGGGGCTCTTGCGACGGTAATTGGGGCGCGACTCAGCGCGTTAGTAACGGCGGTAGTCGAGCATCAAAAGGCGTTACCGTAGCTCTTACCTGCAAACCCGGTGAATCCCATGGTTGTGACGCTGCCTTGCGTTATACCGAAACATTAACTTACGGCGAAGATGATATTACAGGTGCAGCTGCGCAAATGGCGTTGTCTGAGGGTGATGGCGTACAGGGGATGCTTAACGACAGCTACAGTAATCCGACCTACCACTCCGAGCTCGGCAAGGTGGGTTCTGATTTCAATGAATGCACACAAAACGTCAATTCTGCATTAGAGGGCGGTGGACTGATCTATACCTGTGACGGCAACCAAGCTGCGGATATGGGTCGAGACTGCCAGGTCACTAAAACCTGTAAAGAATATCGTACCCAGGGGCTTGCCTGGGAAAACGAGTGTGTTGCTGATATCAAGCTCGTGAATAACAGTTGCAACCAGCAAATCCCAGAAGGTACCTGCACTACTCAGCTTGAGCAGGGTGACTACTCGTGCAATAAGGAGTTGTTACTAGAAGCTCAAACTTGTGACGTAGAGCGAACCTCGACAACTCACGAATGCACTCGCTGGCTTGTTGCGACGGTTGTTAAAGGTGGGTGCCCTCCTGGCACGCTATTGAAGCGTCAGGCGCCTGTTGCAGGTATCGACAACCGTCTCTACTGCACAAGTAACGGTGTTCGCATCAAAACATTGCAAGGCACAGCTTACGCCTACGGTGATCCAGATAAGAGTTTCTCTAACAGAGGCTACACGCAAACATGTAACTCAAAAACCTGCTCCTTCCGCTACCAGGGAAAAATTGGTGGCGCACGGATAAGTTGGATCGACTCTTATACGAAAAAAGGCGGTTTAGACAAAGTCACAAAAACCTGGCACGACGACTGTGGAGATTACAAATGATTTGGCTCTTAAGGTTGCTCCTTCTCGCTGGCTTTTTGTCCGCAGGTATTCTCCAGGCAGAACAAGTGTGCCTTAGAACCGGTGCTGTGTGTGTTGATAATGCACCGCGTTGCATCACCCCAGCGGGCGGTGGTGCTTGTGTGACGGTGACGAATGAATGCTGGGAGTATCAGGATACGTATGAGTGCTACGGTGAAGACACTGTCGATAGCTGTGTTGTCAATAATACAGACTTATCCGGGTGTTATATGCAGGATACTGTCTGTCACGAAACGGTTAATGGCGAGTGTCTCAAATGGACAGCAAATTATGTTTGTGACGAGCAGTGGAATACTTCCTGTGAGAACGAGGTTGCCGACTTATTCTGTAACGGAGACCCCGATTGCGACCTGACGAGCTACGATTGTCGCCAGACGGGTGAAACTTGTGTAGCAGGGCCTGAGACCCGCATTATCGATGGCGTTCCTGTTTTCCGTGAGTGTTGGGACTATGAGGTGAACTGGGAATGCTATACCGGAGAGCAAAGCGCGGTCTGTAGCTCGGATATGGGCGGATGTGAAGTCACCGGGGAGAGCTGTGTGGCCACAGATCCTGTCGATGGACGCTGTACTGAATGGGTTGAACGCCTGGTTTGCCCGCAAGATGCGGTCGTTTCCTGTAATTCTTCTGATGAAGTTACCGGTGAGTGCTCGACGCCATACACAACAACTTGCAATGAAACCAATGAAGACGGTTTTTGTATCGACCAGGCTACGCAACAAGCTTGTGTGGGCGGTGAGCCCGAAGTGTGCGACACAGATCCTGCCTGTGAGCTTGTTGGTACCGAGTGCATTTCCTATACCGGTGACCTTTGTGATGCCGAGCGTCAAATCTATGCCTGTGAGAAACAAAAAAGCGAGTGCGTAAAAGAAGAGACCACTACCACCTGCGCTGACGGTGATATTGTGCACGGACTCGATAATGTCACTTCCCCACCTTCTACCAATCGCTTTGGTGAAGCTTATTCTTCAATGGCGATCCTGGATGCTATTCAAAGAGATATGACCGAGGACTCAATCTCGATCTTTAAAGGGCAAGGGACCATGTGTGAGGACCCTATCCTTTCAAGCTGGCTAACAAACGACTGTTGTCGTATGGATGTTAAAGATCAGGGGGATAACCTGCTTGCCCAGTGTACAGATTACGAGATCGAGCTAGCCGCGGCCAAACGGGCAAAACGCACGCATTATGTGGGTCGTTGGTGTTCAGAAGAGCTGGATTTGCTATTTGGCTCAATTTGTCTGATGAAAGCGAACGGCTACTGTAAGTTCAACTCGGTTCTGGGTCGTATTATTCAAGAGCAAGGCCGTGAGCAATTAGCCGAATTAGCCTCGTCTGGCTACGCCGGATCTCAAACAGTCCATAAAAGCTACAATCAATACGCCGATACTGGTTCCTGGCTACCTGTGGCGAATGTAAACGGCAACCAGGTGACTGCTTATCAGTGGCCTGCCTACTGCTTGAGGCCTGAAGCAGAAACTGAAGAACTCAACTCAAACCCCGAGGCTCTACCCTGCCCTATGCTGGAAGAATCCTGGTTTGCAGCATGCGCAGATGCAAGCGGTTGTGGTCTCTTGCCAGCGGATCCCCGAGTAAATGACAGTAAGTGGACGCTTCAATATGCAGCACCTGATAAGAATACAGTAACTACTCTGTCTCGGTACGCGGTTGTTGCCGGCTCTTGCACCAACAACAAATGCGAGTATGACTTTTCGGCCTGGCCTGCTGGTGAAGGCGGTTCTGCGACCATAGGTCTCGACCTGGCCTGGAACCTTTATGGCGCTTCAAGCGGTTGGACTGGACAGATTTACCAGATCAGTAACTTCCAGTTCGAGCCGTATGCCTTTGAACCAGGCTACGAGCCCGCCGCGATACCGTTACGTGTCAGTACGGATAAAGGCGCGTCTTTCCAGACGTACACGATCCCTGTCGATATAACAGACACTAATTACAGTCTGCCGACCAATCCTGAAATCAGCATTTTTGGTCACTGTGACACCTTGTCGATGGAATGCAGCTACCGCGTCATTGTGCCGATCAACGTAAAAGCCAAGCCCTGGGGCGAGCCACAGAACCCTGATTGCAGCGGATTTACGATTGAAGAACTCAGTATCTTGGATTTTGAAAAGATGAACCTTAATGAGTGGCTTGCAAGCGATGAGGTGGGCTTGCCTGATCCTGCGCAGATGACAGCTCAGCTGGCCGAGGATGTTGATACGTTTTACAACACCTACAACTCTGGCGGTACGATGGCGTTTGATGCGCCACAAGGCACAAAGTATTTCAATGTGACACCCACAGAAGGCGTTGGACCTTTTAAGGTAGAGTTTCAAGCGGCCAAGGCCTGGCCAGACAATAGCAGTAACGACACGGTAAACTCTGTGCAAATCAACTGGGGTGACGGCAGTTCTTCTTCTGCAACGTTCAGTGGTGACCGCTACGTGGCAACGCACACCTATCCAGCTGCACCTGGTCAGGACACCACATACACACTCAGTGCAAAAATTCAGAGCAACAGCGGAAGTCACTCGGCCTCTGCCACGATCAAGAACTACACAGACACACCTTCCCCAGGTAATTCAGATCAAGGTGGCGGTTATGCGGATGATCCATACCAGTACAATCCATCACGTACGCAAAATGGTATTAATGGTCGCAACGCTTTACCTATGAGTGAAACCTACCAAGAGTTGTGAAATATTATCAGTTAGGTGCCATTTTCTGCGTATTCGCTACCTATACTACGTGACAGGATTTGATCTTGTTATTCGTTTTTTAAGCATTTTTTTTGACGCGCAGGCCCTTCTGCCAATTCCTTACACCCCACCTGCTACTTCCTTGTAAGGCGGAGGGGTCTGCAACCTATAAGTTTTGCTGCGTCTGGTGAGTGGTGGCTCTCTTGGATACTGTGTGATGCTCTGGCCTTTGCCAGGCGCAGCACCCCTACTTTCTCCCTCTCTAAAAAATAAGTCACTTTTTTGCGTCTTTTGCGATTTCGTTCGCTATACGAATTGACCTTAATTCGAATACAACCACGGGAGCGACTATGACTACTGATTGCTTACACCAAATTCAACGCCCATTTGGGCTCACCCTATCTGACAGTACTGTCGCATACGTCAACATCTCAGGATGTGCTGAAGACTTTGGCAACCTCGACGACCAGGTGTTGTCGGCCATTAAGGCCAAGCTTGAACGTGGAGAGCATAGCGGAAACGTGGGCGATTTGTTCGACTGGGAATTTCAATATATTGAAGGGGCGACCATCGTCAAGGATCGGCACCTGGCCGACTTCGAGGTGACGCTCTACAAGGCGCCTGATCTGGATCCTGTCTTTTGTAACAACGAGGCCGTTAAGTACGAAGTCTACGTCATGACGCTTAACCGATTGTCAGACTACGTCTATTTGGCCCCTCACGTGTTGCTACTTCCCACTGATTTTTCGCGATGGAATGCCCGTAAAGCCGTTGAGTCCCGTGTCCAGAATATCAATTTGGGTATAGACAATCCCAAACTGTTTTTCCAACTCGGCTATTAAGCCTAATTTCAACCAATAGAGAGAGCACTTATGCCCGAAACTACTACCAACAACCCACCTACCGAGAAAATGCTAGGTTATGCCGAGCGCATAGCTAACGCTTTTGGTACCGAGCTGCCTTCTGATGCAAGCCTGGACTTTGAGGCTTGTAAGACCTTCATCGACCAGTACGCGGACAAGCCTTTCCCGCCTTCACAGAAGCAGCTGGCTTTTGCAGAAAAGATCGCAGAGCAAAACGGCCTGGAGATCGATGAGGAAACACGGTCCGAAGCCAAGCTGCTATCTGCCTGGATCGACGACAACAAATAACCTCCTCTCAAGCCCAAACAAGAGCCTCGCAACAGCGGGGCTTTTTTATTTTCAGCACCAGTTAAAAAGTTGCAAAAACCTTCCGTTTTAAGGTGCTTGATTCGCTATACCTATAAACCGAATTTAATGAGCGAAAACCGATGCGAATTACCTCTGACATTTTCAAAAAACCCGCAAAAAAGCCTGTGCAGACCAAGCCTGTTGCCGACAAACCCAAAGCTGCCCCGCCTAAAGATGAGCGCCCAAGCCCTCCCCAAACTGAGACTGATCGCCTTATCCAGGAAGAAAGCCGCAGACAAGCACGCCAGGAAGAAAGCCGCAGACAAGCACGCCAGGAGAAGTTCCTGAAGAAAAGAGCGGAAGGAAAAGCAAAGAGAAGCAAAGCTGCCGACGAGAAACGCAACCTGGCGCTAGAGGCCGCTCCCAAGCGAATTGAATCTCTCGGGGACCTTGCGGCACAGCGTGTTTCTATCATTAATAGCCGACTGTTTGAAATTAAACAGGCTCTGATGGATGTGCAACCTAAGGCGCATGGCTCGATTACGCTGGCACCTCAGACATGCAGTAAACCGAATTGCACAGGGTGCCCGCATCCGCGTTGGTTTATCTCGGTAGACCCTTCCAAAAAATCACGCTACACGAGCAAAGCTGCCCCTGCTGCTGAACGAAAGAAGACTGTCGGTAGAGCCGGATTCTTTGAAGTGGAGATCAAGTACCCGTTAAAGCGCATTAACAAAACAGGCAAGTTTGCTGACTGTCACGAAGAAGTTACAGCGCTGATTAAAGAGGCGAAACAGCTTATCGATATACGAGAAAAGATCATTAAGCAAGTAGCCAGTCTGGCAATGTCGCTGGGTAAAGGCGTGCGTGTTGAAGATATGTACGCAGATCCTGCAAAAAAATAGTTGCAGGCTTGAGCTCTATCGGACGTCCTGATCGCTATACAAATTAACGGAACAGAAAATGAATACAGTTGAAAACTACAAAATAACATGCAAACAGTGCAGCAAAGAAAAACCTGCTGAGGATTTTCAGTGGCCCACGCACAGCTATCCAGCACGTTATTGTTTTGATTGCGCATCGGGTGTCTACAAAAAATTCGTAGACGAATTCAGCGAAGCGCTGGATCGCCAACGAAAACAGTTTGGACGTGACTTTATCGATCCTGAGGTTTTAGTGACCCTCAAGCAGTCAATCAAGAAAGACAATAGTCCAGCGGAGCTGGTTTGGACGAGGCCAGATTAATTTTTCAAGGAGGATCCGTTTTCTGCCACTTTAGCACCTATACTAGGCATACAAATTTTAAAGATGCTCGTGTTCAGCGTCTCTAGATAGACCGAGGGTTTAAATTCCCTAAGTTGCCCCGCTCCCAGGGTGGTCGAAGGGAGAATACCCCCCCCCTAAAGCGCTGGTCTGCATTCCAGCGCTTTTTTTATTTCTACCCCTCCCCTGATTTTCAAACTCGCCGATCTGGTGACTATACGTCTTACAGCATGTCCATGCTGTGACTCATAAGCTGTGCCGTATCCCGGCGCGGTTCAATTCACAATCTACGAGGGATCTTCTATGAAGAAATTTAAAAAATCTCTACCTTTCGCCCTAGCCGGCGTTCTATTACTTTCCGGTGCTGCCGTGCAGGCAGGTACTTCTGCTGATGGCGCCTCCAATATGGAACAGAAGCGTGCGGCCTGGCGTCATTACAAGGCCGATAAGCGAGCAGAGATGAAGCTTAAAGCTAAGACGGCGCGAAAGGCCGTGAAGGCCGTGAAGGCCAAGTACGACAACAGCATGACCCCGGAAAAGCGCATGAAGATAAAGTCAAAGCTGAAGACTCAGGCTTCTAAAGAGCGAGTCAAGGCTATGAAGGCATATCGAAAGCATCGAGCACCTAATTAACGCTTGCGTCACTAGCCCTCTTCGGAGGGCTTTTTCATGCCTGCAATTCAGTCTCTATTCATCTTTTCTCAGGAATAATTGCATTTTCAATACGTTTTCTGACGTCTGTTTCGCTATATGAATGACAAACTCATTAATCAAAGCAGAGGAAGATAATGCCAAACAAATTAAAACTTACGGCGTTGGCCGCAGCAGTTGTGATGCTGACAGGTTGTAACGTTCAATCCATTAAGCCAGGTCCGAAGGAGTCGCCAAAGCCCGAAGCTTACTACTTTGGTGCGCCTGGTGTTTTTTCAGAAGTTGGTCTGGATAATATAGAGACGCTGTGGGTGCCTGCACGTTACTCGCATTCCAAAGAGTCGGCGCTCTACTTCGGTACGACACAATACGTTGCACCTGGCGGCTTTAGTGACGTCCTGGGCTTTATTCACATGCAGGATGGTTACCTGGTCGCTGTTTCAAAGCCAGCAACCTCCTCTACAACCACGGTTGACCCTTATTCAGCTAACGGCCTGAAGTCTGCGACCACTGGCGCTAACCATATTGCTTTCTTCATGGTGGATCAGTCGGGTAAGACAAAATCTCTGGTCGGTACCGTCGACAGTGCCTCCAAGGTGGTTGTAACGGATACAGCAATCTATGCCCGCCAGTTCGTACGACGCGGCTTAAGCGGTGGTGTATACAACTACACTGGTTTCGACGAGAACGGTAATACTGTCCTGGGCCCTCAAGGTGTCCGCTATGCTGCGCCTATGCCGAACGGCGAATGGTTCTCTATGATCGAAAACGGCCGTAACTACAGCAAACAAACAAAGCTGGTTTATCGTAACCACGATAAAAACGGCAAGATGACAAAGCTAGCTGAGTGGCGTGACGGCAGAAGCACTGAGCAGTTCATGCATACAACCGCCGTGTTCGTTAACCGTGAGCCTGTTACCGATTCTGCGCGCACAGGATACGTAATGAAGCGTATCCGCCCGTATAGTTCAATGGGTTCTGCCGGCGTAAACCACCAGGCCTGGGCGTACCCTCTGGATTACAAGCAACCAGGTAAACACCACATGCTCAATGGTGATTACGGCGTTTTCTGGGGCGAGATCAGTTTGCTGAGTGATTCCGCTTCATCGGACCTAACAGAGCGTGTCGTGCTGTTCGGTGAGCCTGGCAATGTCCGCATGGCGACCCAGATGGGCATTCGTGGCGAAGGAAATCGCTACGTGGTCGCTAACATCAATGACGCGGAGCCTAGCAAAAGCAAACAACCTATCTTTGACATGATCGGTGGTGGAAAGAACCTGGCACGTGCCATCTTCGCCGGCAATTCTGCCCGCACGTCTGTTAACGAGTTAAATGACGCCTACGCGTTCATTACGCCCGACGAGGTAGTCTTTGTATTGAACAACAATCAAATCGATGAGATCGAGCATAAAAGCTATGCCGTCAATGCCAAGATTAGGTTGATGGGAGACGAAATGGAGCAGCTACTGTTCCAGTACGGAATCTCACGTTAAGACTCACGTTTTGAGCCCCTCTTCGGAGGGGTTTTTTGTACCTGTTGAAAAATTAATCCCGTTTTTAAGTCTTTTCTGCGGCCCAGATAGCTATACGAAACATCGAAAACAAACGTTGTCTCGGAGAATGGCTTTGAATAGATCAAAACACCTCAACCATATCAATCTTATCTTTGGTTATGGCTATAACCCCCAAACGGTTGACTGCATTGCAGAAGAAGGCGGTCCCGATGCACTTGAGGGCTATTTTATCGATATCGAACTAGGCGTAGCTGAGCACATCAAGAATGCCGTGTGTCACCTGCATCCCCAGGCGCGAGTTACGGCACACATCTATGATGCAGAAGGCGGCGGTATCGACAGCATTTTGTTGGATGGTGTTGAGCAGGAAAAGCAATCTGCCACGTTCTGCCTGATATTGCAGGCAACTGCAAATATCGACTGGGATGAGCTTGAAGCGAACGCACTTAGTCAATTCATATCCTGTAGATGGAAAAATAAATAGTAATCTATCTCCTAAAAACTTGAATGTTTCGTGCTTTTTGACTCTTATTAAGAGTATCCCTCTCCCCTCTCCAAAGGAGTCTCCCATGAAAGCTACCACTACGTTGGTCGTATCCGCGTGTATTTTTACTGCGCTGACGGGCCTTAGCCTGGCCGAAAACCAGGGTACCGAAGAACCTTCTTCTGACGACAAACAGATGTCTACAGGTCAAAAGATCCGTTTGCTCGGTACAACTATAAATGCGCTTGGCGCTCCGGTCACAACTCAAGGCGCAAACACTGAGACAGTCGACCATATCCAGGATAACGATAAGTTATTCGACGAGTTAGCCAAAGAGAACGAGGCTCAAGAGCAGCATGAGCGCAGGCTTCGTGAAAAAGAAGAAGACATCAAGCTCATGAATAAAGCTGAGTATTATAAAAAAATGGCTATTGAGCGTGAAAAGCAAGCTGCGGCAGAAAAAGCGTCGCGAGAAGCTCAGGCAAAAGCTGCTGCTGAACATGCGGCCAGGCTTGCGGCACAAAAGAAGGCCGAGCAAGACGCTAGAGAAATCGAAATCGAGGGAAGGTTTGGTGATAGAACCAAATTCAATCCGTTTACCACTGACTCAATGACAGGCCCAAATCGGCCAATGCAACCACATTTCGGCTACTAAGGATGAAAGTCACATAATTGTAGTTTGTTTCAAAAATCTACCTATTAGGTAGCTATACAGTTTAGGGCTAATGAAGCCTACTCTCCTATAAACGTAACCCAGAGAAAACTGTATGAATAAAACTCGCTTAATGGAAAACATAAAGACAATGACAAATCTCCAAGATGCGTTAGCTGTCTTTAGAAACGCCACTTCTTCCAATGCCTCAACCTATCTGCTTCAGGTCTTCTTGGGTATCGCTGTTGAGCCTAGAACCACCTCAGCTAAATTAGTGAAAAGTATTGGTGTGGATAAACACGTCGTGTCTCGATCAATTCACAAACTTATCGCCACATCCGATTCTTCGGCTTTGGTATCGTTCAAGGTGAATAGTAAGGATAGTCGTGAAAGGTTTTTGTACTTAACACGTCGTGGCAAAAAACTAGCACATAAGGTAGTTGAGGAGCTAAATAAGCAGTAGGCCTAAGACCAGGCCTCCTCAATACTCGAGCAACAAAAAAGGGAGAAGGCAAACGCCGACTCCCTTTGTCTTTTCTGGTTCCTGGTGTTTATTAGCCGAAGAACCCTTTCTTGGCAGGCTCCTCTGTCTTCTCTTCAGCAGGCTTTTCTTCTGCCGGCGCTGCTTTCTTAGCCGCGGGCTTCTTTGCAGCAGGTTTCGACACCACAGGCTTGCTCATGTGATCTTTAAAAGCCTTATCCGAGTCAATAAAGTTTCCGATTACTTCCTCAACCAGGGCAGCTAAAGGTAGCTCTTCACCGTAGGTCTCTTTGTACAAGTCAGAGTAAGCCTCGACTTTGTCCTGGAAGGACTTATGCAGGCTCAGAGAAACGCGTGAAACGGGATCATTCTTGGTAATGCGTTTGATTTTCATAAGAGGTATATCTCCTGTTGTATGGGTTAAAACAAATCATTGCCATACATATAGGTAAAAACCCGTCTCTATTTGTAATCAGTTCTAAAAATAGAAAAAGTTTCGATTACGCCCCCTGTTCCCGCCAAAAAGATAGCTATACGGTATAGCTACCGAATATTTTTACGAGTTTCGTTAGCAACTATTCAAATTAAAAAACCTAACGGAGTGAGTAATGGTAATTACCTACACTGATGAACAGTCAGCAAATATAGATGTTTTGATACGGGCAAAGCCGATTAACGGTGGCGTACGCTACAAAGATAGCGACGACCTGGACGATATTTTCAACATAGCAATTACAACGTCAGAAGATTCCAGTGACAGTAATTGGTTCATACGTCAGCTAGAGCCAGGCCTGACCAGGGATAAGCTGATCGACTACCTCATAGAAGATCTGGATTCGGAGGTGAAAGCCTTCCTGGAAAACTGTGGCGCAGTTAAAAAGCACAATGAGGTGCTGGTAGCTGTGGTTTTAGAGCAGTGAGCTCAATAAACAAACCTTGCGAGACGGAGATAGACCCGATGAAACAATTACCCGAAAAAATTACCAGCTTGATTGATCTAAATGATCTGATAATTCAGGCAGCTATCGAGAGCAAAAGTCTCGACGAATTTCTAACACATGTGGATGCGCTAGCTGATCGCTGCATAGCGGATTTGGCACATTCTGGTGCGGTGCTGTCGGACAAAGAGTTTTCCAGCTTTTATGATGCTTCACTAACAGAAGCACAGGCAGAACGATTGAAAGAATTAGTTTACTTTGAGGATACGCTTAATCATTCCCATAAAATCGAAGGCTTGTGGCGATGCGCGATAAGAATAGTAATTTCTACGCATATCGATGAAATCATTATCGATGAGTTTGAGGAGTGGTATGCCGGGCTTGTGGCCTAATCAGCAGCAGTAACTCGAACAACACCTGGAACCCGGCCTCGCGTCGGGTTTTTGCTTTTTTCAGATGAATTATCCGTTTCTGTCGTTTCAGTACCTATACTATTTAGGAATTCGTTGCTTTAAGTTTTCGGTCAACAGGTTTTACCCATATTTTTTCTTGGCTCCTTTTTAGTATTAGTTATTAATTTAGTTTTAGTTATTAGTTTACACACTTGATTTATAGCCTCATTCATTTGAGGCTTTTTTTCGCCTAATGAAAAAATAATCTCGTTTTTGCAACGTTTTCTGCCGCTCTGCTCGCTATACGAATAAACCCACTTAAACACTGGCAACTATGTCACTTTTTTGGAGCAGATAACTGATGTTTTTAAAAGCAATCACCCTGATAGGCGCACTTTTAGCAACAAGCGCTGCTATGGCACAAAACAATTCTCTTGACGAGTACAACGGCGTATACAAAGCCGACTGGTACCAGTACGCGAAAACAAAGCACAAGCTCAGCGAAGATGCAGCTAAAGAATTCTCTCAGATAACTGAAACGTATCTGATCATCCATGATGGCCAGGCGCATCAGTACGCGAAAATCACAAGAGACGGAAAATCCAGTGAAGCTGCTCGGGAGCTAAACGCTCAATTGGCAGGCAAAAGCCTGGTTCTGACCGACAAACTTATTTCGGACCGCTCCCCAAACACCATGCTACGAGGTGAAGACGGACTGGTTTGCCTTGGGTGCCCTGATACCTCACTTCCAGTTTACTGGAGTAAGTTGAAATGACGGTCGCTGGCTACAAACAGGCCACGCTCAGCGCACTTAGAGTCGGCATTGTGCTTTCAGCTGCCCTCCTAGCGGGCTGTGATGAAGAGCAGATGGAAACGATGGCCGATTCTGCGATGGATTGCTATCGCACCATTCAACCCGACGACCTGAGCTGCGTTGAGGACTTTCACCACGATGTTGTCGTTCCTGCCACCGAGCCCTTCGCCGAGGGCATGGTGACATTAATTGAAAACATGGATCCAACACAACAATAACAAGGGGGTCATTGTCATGAATAACACATTTCTATTTTTAGCACTCTTCTCTACTTCAGTTTTTGCACAGCAAACCCCTTTCGAGGCCGCTCAAGCGCCGACAGGGCCTGTCACGCCGATTGCAGATGCGCAGATAACTGAAAAAGGTTGGTGGTTCTATGATGATCCTGTCAAAGAAGAGGAAGAAGAGTACATCTATATCCCGCCTAAAGCTGAGCCTCAAACAGCAAAACAGGAAGAACAGCAACCGGAAAAAGACCCATGCCAGGACGTTGAGACCTGGACTGTGGACTGCGGCTTCGTAGACCCAGGAAAAAGTTTCGAATTTCAGGCAAAACAGCGTGACGAACTGCTCGAGTCTATGGTGATGAGCCCGAATGATTACAAGACGGTTGAGGCATTCCAATACTACATGAAGTGGATGTTCGACCAGGCCGTTGAACTTGGTAATACCTGGTATTACAACCGCATGCAAAACCCAGAGTTAGACCCTCAGGCGGCACAACCGATTTCCAGTTTTGGATTAAAGCTTGCTTCTCAAGTTAAGGAAAATCGCTCCGCAGGGATTTATAAGGCGATCGCAGAAGATGGCGGCATGCTTATTTTCTTCACTCGTAGTGATTGCTCATATTGTCACTCAATGAAAGACACCATCCTTGGCGTTGCCAGAGACACAGGCATCGAGGTTTGGAATGCAAGTTTGGATGAGCAGTGCCTGGACGGTTTTGAAAACTGCATGGTAGCGCCTGAAACGCACATGCCTGCCAGTGCGTTACAAATTTCCGTTGTGCCCTCTTTGGTGCTGTACGTAAAGCCTAACACCTGGATTCGTCTTTCTAACGGTGTTTCCGATCAGCAAACGATCAAATCACGCATGGTCAACTTTTTCTCTGCGTATCGCGCCGCCCTAGTAAAGGGTGCGGATAATGGTAAGGGTATGCGCCCAGCAATGGATTTCAGTGCCAGCAAGCCTGAGTTTGACGGCAATGGATTGGGTCGCGGCGTAAAAGCCGATCCCGACGCAACGATCAATGAAGCAGACGTTAAAAGCTTACTCTCAAAACAATTAACCAAATAATCCTTAAAGAGGAGATAAACCTATGAATGACTCGAATACCTTAAATGAAAGCAAAGCCTCTGGCTTCAAGCGCGTCACCCTATGGACTTTTGCTTTCGTACTTGCCTTGGCCGCTTTTACTTACTGGCACAAAAGCGAGTCTCAAAAACTGGTAGCTGAAGTCAATGCAAACGGTGAGATTATGGCCGAGCAGATGGAGGCGATTGCCCGCGATCACGTTAAAGCCAACATTGATTTAACACCTAATCTGAAAAACTAACCAAATCTGATACAAGGAGAAAACCATGACCAACTTAATCAATTCCTACGTCGCTAAGCGCGAGACTCTCGTAATCGGCAACTTCCACGTCCTGCCTGCGATTGAAGTAATGCTGGGTGCAAGCACGGTAATGGCTATCCTCCCCATTTGAGGATGTAATATGACATAACGGTTGCTAATTTATTAAGATGATTGTATAATATGCCGAAATGTTAAAGATATTAATGATCTCGTCCTCAACTTGACCTAGTAGTGCCCTCATCAAACCCTGCGAAAGCGGGGTTTTGTTTTTTGGGCGTACAATGCGCTAGAATTAGGTTAGCAATCGTATGCAGGTGTGGGTCATGAGATCACTAAAAGGAACCAAACAGTTCACTATTAAAAAGGCCGTGAAAAAGACAGCGGGTACAACTGAAAAGCAAGAAGGCCCTAAAAGCGCACTGGCTTTAGAAATGCGCTCAGTGATGTCGGACTTTGGTTTGTCACAAGAAGAACTTGCAGAGCTGCTGACGGGCTTTACTGAGCATAAAATCACCCGGACCGGGATGAGCGGGTGGCTACGCGGTGCAAAGCCTCGCATTTCAGAAGAGCTATTGTTGAAGGCTTTGGCAAAAATCCGCAAAGCGGAGGGAAAGCCCAAGAATATTAGCTGGGAGGCCTCGCCTGAAGAGGTCAGTCAGTATATTGCAGAAAAACTCGAAACGATGACGCGCAAGCAGATTTGCCTGGCTGGTGAGTTGCCTCAGGCGACGATGCAGCAATGGGAAGCTGGCATAGTCGCCGTTGAACGTCGACGTTTTGAGCGAGTAAAAAGTTTGATAGATATGTGGCAAAAAATAGCAAAAGAAGCTGGAGTACTCAAATAATGACGACTGTTAAGGAAAAATCTGTTCGTTCGACTAAATCAGCTATCAAAAAAGCAGCTACAGATGGTCGAAAGACCCGCACCAAGCGTAAAACAGCTGAGCAACATCAGGAGCGCACGGCGTGGACTGGGCTGTCGAAAGAAGAGGCTCAGCAACCAGGTGCGCTCTTACTGTATCTTCTGTTTAACAAAGCTAATGAAGTTGGATTGAACCTGACCGAGTTGGCACAGGAGCTGGGGGTGACTTACGGCTATCTTTCTCAATTGCGCAAAGGAATGCGTCAGACAAGGAACGTTTCCGACGAGTTTTCTCAAAACTGCGCGACTTTCCTTGGCTTGCCAAGAATCGCTATTCTTTTGGCTTCCGGCAGGGTTCAGTTTGAGGATTTTTTTGAAGATCCGGCTATGGTCCGCGACTACGTCTCCAACGCCATGGCAATAATTCGCAAAGATCCCGATTACGGTCCCCTGCTGCCTGGTGAAATCGAAACCACCAGCTATGAAAACCAGCGACTGATTGCCCTACTCTACCAGCAAGCCACCGGCATACAGATTCTGCCTGAAGCGGTAGATCAGGATGCGATGATTTCACAGCTCAAGCGTCTTAACGCCAAACTCAAGAAATAGGCGCCCGCCTACCCCTCTTTTTGCTACCCAGTTTGCACAGTAGCACCGACTCAAAACAGGGGTCGGCCGCTGCTCTTGGCTGTCTAAAACCGTCTCCAGGACTTCTCTGGGAAAATTAGTTGCAGTTTCGAGCATTTCCTACCGCTCTGCTCGCTATACAAAGATATAGCTGGATAAAACTGAACACCCGGAGCAGAAATGAGCTTTTTAACCAATCCTAAACATCAAAACAAACACAAGCCGATTTTTTACTTCCTGATGATTGCCGTACTGGCCGTAGCCGGCTACCTGGTCAATGAAATAATTTCCAAAAGCAACCAGGCGTATAACGCATCAGCACAGCTCGTCGAGCGTGATAAAAACAAACGTGAAGCGGTGAATAAACTGCGTCAGGTATCGCATGAGCGTGCCAACTTAATCTCCAGACTGCTGATTGAAGAAAACCCCTACGAAACCTACGCGCTACGAAAAGAGCTAGGTGAACAAGCGGTCAAATTCTCAAAAGGCAAGCTCTTGATCGATTCAACGCGCATGACGTCAAAAGAAGAGCACTTGCTTGAGTCACTGTATCAGCGCGCTGAACAGAATGCGTTGAATATGCTGAGCCTGGCTCAATCCATCCTGGATGGTTCCGCAACCGACGCTGACAAGACAATGTTGCACGGCGTGTTGCCTGAGCAGGCTCTCATTGACGCAGAGTTCGATAAATTACTCTCTGTTATGGAAGATGCCTCAAGTGCTGATTTAGCTGCGCTTAAGGATCTCTCACAGCACAATACCCGAGCAGTATATATCCTGTTTGGCTTCTTGAGTGTCGTTTCAATTGTTGCCGTCCTGCTTATTCACACGAAAGACAAGAATCGCACTGCTGAGCTCGAATTTGTCATCGAAGAGCAAAGTGCTGAGATTACTGCGCAATGTAATGCACTAGGTCAGAAGAACGAGGAGCTGGAGCAGAAGAACGAGGAACTGGAACTTACTGCAACCATCATTGAAGAGCAGAGCGCAGAGATTGCAGCGCAATATAAGGTTCTAGCGCAGAAAAATGAGGAATTGGAGCGTATTGCATTAACTGACGTCTTGACGGGCCTTGAAAGCAGACATTGTTTTAACAACAATCTCGAAGCGGCCTTAGCTCGTGCACAGCGTAATCCCAAGCAGGGTTTTTCACTGATGTACCTAGATCTGGATAAGTTCAAAGCTGTCAATGACACGCTGGGCCATGCCGCAGGCGATGAGGTACTTAAACAGGTAGCATTGCGCATGGATAACTGCCTACGTCAGGTTGATCATAAAGGACGTCGTGGCGGTGATGAGTTCATCGTACTCCTGCACGACACGATTGATGAAGCAGCTGTAAAGGCAACAGCTCAGAAACTGATCGACACGATTTCCAAGAAAATTCTCTTTGAAGGCGAGCGTATCCAGGTGGGCGTGAGTATCGGCATTACCATTTGTAAAGATGGCGATGGCGTTAGCGCAGAAAATCTTATCAAGGAGGCCGATGCGGCAGTTTACGAGGCGAAGAATGCCGGACGCAATACTTTCCGGATTCATCACTAAGGGCGAAGCCTGATTTTGACCAAGTCGATATTAGCAACTACGGCCTTACTGCTATCCATTGTTCTGCCAGTGCTCGCGCTCAAAGAAGGCGACAAGCTTCATGTCGCTGGAATGAATACCGCGGAGCGCGCCAAGATAGAGGCAGGCCTTATTCAGCTATCCGCGATTGCCGCGTTTCACGATTATCGAAAAAGCACCTCGTTTTACCCGAAAGAAACACTGGTCGAAACCGGCGTGATCAATCCAATGCCGTTTGACGACTACGGTATTGGACCGCATGGCCTTGCCTGGATAAGCCTGTTAGAGCCAAAAAATGAGGCAAAAGGATTCAGGGTGTGTCAGGAGATTAGCGCGGAGCAAGATACCGGCTTACAGTTCGCCAGCTCAACTGCAATTGCAGAGCACCTCGCGTTGCTGTCGGCATCTCGTGGACGGATCGGGTGTGTCAGCATAACCATCGACAACCAGGTACGCACGACGTTTGCCTATTAATATTCTTTAAAAGAGTCCTTTTCTGTCACTCCAGTCGCTATACAAATAAACCCCAATATTAAAAGAATACGTAAAAGTGACTGTGCATCTCGACAAACAAATTAAAATCGTCTACGGCGCAAACTTCTCTGGCGCAAAAGAGCTGGAAGGGTGCTTTGGAGATCATGAGGATGATTTTTATGAGGCGTTCAGCACTCGCGCGATCGAGGAGATCAGGATTGCTGCAACCAATCTGTTTCCCGGGGCGCGATTAGAGGTGGATGTCTTTGACAGGGAACACGGTGATGTCCATGAAATTAGCACTGACGGATTCCTCGAAGAAGATATCCCAGATGTCATCCAGCAAATCCTAAACCGTATCGAAAGCATCGATTGGGATGGACTAACACACTGGGCGCATATCGACTGCATCCTCGCCCACACAAGTGCTTAATGATTCATGAAAAAAAGTTTCAAAAAAGCCACCTTTCCTGTCGTTTCACTCGCTATACAAAAAAGAGAAGGTTCAAAAATGCACCTAATCAACGACTGAACGGATAACGAATATCTAACTTAATTTTATAACCTGAAAAGGAGAAAACAGATGTTTTCATTGATTATTACCATTATCGCGATCGCATTAGTTGCTGCTCTGGCGGTCTCGAGTATTTATTATGGGGGCAGCGCTTTTACAGAAGGCTCCGGCAGTGCGAATGCGTCCGGAGTGGTCGGTGCTGTCGGGCAAGTTCAAACTGGTAGGATTTTGTATAAACAGCAAGTGAAAGCAGTGCCTGCTGACATTGACGCGTTAATGACTTCTAACCACCTGAGTGGTATTCCTAAACTCCCGCTTCCAGACGGTGTCACGGTAACCTGGTATACCGACTATACCACTGAGAGCGCCACCATTGGTGACGGTGCTCTCGTTGTCTACACATCGGAAGTAACTGGTACTGATAGTACGACGATAAAAGCACTGTGTGATGAGATCAATGCAATGATGGAAGAGGCCACTACAACGTATACGGAGGCACAGGATGGACCAACGCTCCAGTTTACTAATGTGACCAGTCAGATTACCTGTGGCGAGCAGGAGACGGCGACAGGAAGTGAATTCTTCATCATCGCCCGCGGTAGCTAAGCTCATTTAAATAGAGAAAGAAAGGCCCTCTTCGGAGGGCTTTTTTTGTTTAAAGGTTGCAAAAAAGTGACTTTTCTACCCACCAGTTAGCTATACGAATAAACCTTAAACATAAAGAGAGGCACACATGCCTGAAAACATAATTGGCGGAACATTGGCATCCGCAATCGCGATAGGAATGCTGGCTCCAGCTATGTCTGCGATTTATAGCGATCAGTCTGACGCTGAGAAGATCTTCTACAAGCTACAACAAGTAGAGCTTGAGCAGACCTCTGCTACTGATAATGCAATCACGAACAGCTTTGTTGCTGAGCTTGGTAGTGCAACAGATGCTTTGCTGCCAGAGTTCGATGGCCAGTGGCGAGCTGTTCCCTCCCCTGCCTCACAAAGTCGGTTAGCGATTGAGGTATCGGACGAAACAGAAGCTAAGTCGCTCTATCGCATTTGTGAAGAATTTATCAACTTAGAGATCGACGTCACCGATCCGTTTGACTTAGCCGAGTTCGGCTCTCATGCGGCAAGTACGGGCACGTTAGAAACTGCCTGCGATGTAAAGGTGGTTGGTGATGGCACCTTTAAAGCTTCGTTTTCATATCAGTACAGGTAAGTAGCGATGCACTCTCTAATCATCGTCATTATATCGATCGGCCTTACCGCAGTATTGGCGATAACCTCGCTTTATTATGGCGGAGACGCCCACACGGAGTCTATGCTGACTGCTCGCAGTACACAAATGCTGGAAACCATGAAGCAAGTCAGTGCTGCTGCCGAGGACTACTTGCCTGCTAACGGTGACTTCCCAACATCGCTTAATGACCTATTAACCGGCAACTACCTGATAGCTACGCCAACACTACCTGTATCAACGGAGAACTCGTTTTCCTGGTCCTTCGGCGTGGGCGCCTACGGCTCAACGGTCTGGTCTGGTCCTTACAACCCAGCAAGTGACGCAGATATAGCGATCAAGCAGCTATGTGACGCATTCAGTGAGCATGCAGGGGGTGCCGGTAGTTTTGATGTAACGGCAACCAGTGACCTCACAACAGAGATCTCTGGCGCATCACTGCGATTCGGTTGTGTCGATTTTACTGACACGAATGTACTGAACTTCGTATACCTATAAACCAAGAAAGGAAAAGCAAATGGCACACTTAATCATTGCAGTTATCGCTATCGCTTTATACGCGGCGATGTCTGTGACTTCTATGAATTATATCCCCGCCGGAACTGCCTACAAAAAAGAGGTGAAAGCTTTTGTTACCAGTGGCGCAGAAGCTCTAAAGGGCGCAGCAGAAGAATATTACACAAACAACGCCGCTCTAGCCGATGAGACGTCGGACCTGACACCTGGCTACGTGCTCATACCGCCTGCCCCCAATGGCCTGGCCTGGTCAGTGGGCTCTGGTGCTTACGATCTCACATTCAACGGCACCTACGCTTGCCTGTCCGGCAGCATAACTGCTCCGCAGTTTGAGGGAATACAGGCATCGCTAGGTTATTTCTCACCACAGGCTTATGCAATCAGTGATGTCTGCGGCACACAGGTCGCCTCCCACGATCCGGGGCCATACGCAAGCACACCATCAGCTTTGACTATCTGGCTACAGCTGGATGGGCCTTAGACGGCACCATAGTCGCTATACGTAATAAACAACCTGAGAGAGATATGTATGTCAATTAAAAAACAAACAACGGTAGCAGCGATCCTTGTGTTGCTGGTAACAAGCGTTAACGCTGATAACTACTTTGGCTTTGGGGCGACAAACAACGCTGATAGCAGCGAAATTACTAGCTCGTCTGAAAGACAGGCTACCTCTTTTGAGGAGCAGCTATCTGAGCATGACATAGAGGTCCGTAAGCGTCGCCTGGAGCTTCTTAAGTTTGAGTTTGAGCAAAGGGCCAAAGACGACCCTGCGTTCTTAAACGCGCTCATTCAGAAGTCCAAAGCAATAGCACAATAAGGAGAAAGGACTATGGAGACCTGCCCAATCACAAGATTTATCGCTGATTGTTTTGAAACAACGGACAACCTCAAGCCTGGCACAGTAAAAACACAGCTTGAACAGCTTATTGTAGAGCTCGCAAAAAGACCCACGCTGGACACCCTGCAAGCTATAGAGCGACTGCTTAGGGTTGCTGTTATTAGAGGGTTATGTGTAATGGAAGACATTGAGTGCCTGCTGTGCTCACTCGAAGAGCAATTGTGTAATTGCTATGGTACGCCGGCGCTGCCGGCAGGGGGCCAAGAAAATGGGGGCTAAAGGCTCAATCCAGGATCGAAGCACTCTACAAGCTGATGCGATAGACATTACTCGTGAACTAATGGAAGCGGATCTATTAGAGGAAGGCGGCCTGGTCCCAAACAGCGTTGTTCTCGGTATCTCAGGAAAACTAACGTCTGGTGAGATCGATAAAAGCGAAGCGCTGGCACAATTACATGGAGAGGTGGAGTTTCAGGTGGATCAAATCTGCCGGGACTTCGGCATCAACCTACTTGAGTTTCTCTACGAGCAAAAGCTCAATGATCTTGATACGTGTACTGAAAAAGCAAAAAGCGCCCAGAAAAAATTACGTGAGAACCAGGCAGAAGTCACTGGTCTTCTGAAGGCCTACTACCGGAGCCTGGTGTTCAGTCTCGTTGAGCGTAACCACCAACAATTTCTACACTAAAAAATAATTGAAATTAGTTGCATTTCCGAGACGTTTTCTGTCACTCCAATCGCTATACATATAAACAACTGAATAAATGTTGTTACACACTTTTGATACACACGGAGAAAGAAATGTTTTCACTCATTATCCAAATTATCGTGATCGCGTTGGTTGCCCCTCTGGTGGTCTCGGTTATCCATTGTGGAGGCAGTGACTTATTCGAGGGAGAATTCTCATCAGATGCTTCGGAAATAGTACAAAACCTCGAAGAAGTGCATATCGCCAACCTGTTTTATCAGTTAAAAAGCAAGTCCGGCAAATCTGCGCCTGATTTAGAGTCCCTTTCCACTTTGGATTATGTTGAAAGCTCATGTAACACGTGTCGCTTCTGTGATTTTATTGTACCGGACTATGTCGCAGATACCGATAAAATTACTGCAACTACACTTATTCGCACCTCCGTTGCTAGCTCAGAAAACGCACAAGAGATGGAAAGTACCTGTAAAGCACATAACGATTTGTTTGGTGATTTGTTTGGTATTGATGACCTTGTCTTTACTTCAAGTGACTTAAAGAAAGCTGGATTCTCCGACCCTGTGCTTTACTCGTTAGCGCAAACTCAGGCGTATGAGCGTCACATTGTGACTTACTGTGCGACGTTTGAGGAAGGGGAACACGTCACTTACATTCACGTAACTGCGGCTTCCCCTGATCCTGAGCAAAAATTTCTTACTCAGTATTTATTGCGTAAGCGACTTTAAAATTAGTCGCAAATTCGAGTCTTTTTATGACGCTACGGTCGCTATACTATATAAGAAAAGAGAAAGTAACGTAATCTTTTCAAATTACACACATATATAGCACTTACACATTGGAGAAATGAAATGGCTACTAAAACCAACAAATTTATCATCACCGCAAAAGAAACCTGGACCCCAGGTGTTTTTGAATTGCACTTAAGCCACATTGACCCTGCTGCCCAGGACAGAATCGATGTACGTATTCTGGATCTTGAGGTAAACAGCAAGGCCGATAGCAACAGCATCACTAAAGCGGCTATTCAGCGCGTCAAGGAATACGAAAACGCTAACCGTTACAACGTATCACCTGTCTTAAATGAAGCGATCTCACGCCATGGCATCTCTGGCGTAGAGGTTAAGGTAAAAAGAAACCTGCTTAGCGTGCTGGGCAACCCAGCTAACCTCCGTGCGGCCCTGGCCGGAACCGTGTCAATGGCGCTGATGGTAGGTGTTCTGGGCGTAATGGGAATGATGGCTTTCAATTCCCCACTTTCTGGCGACAATGTTTCTAACGGCGGCACTATTGATTACAAATCAATCAGAGAGAGCGCTCCAGAAGTGCAGATCGACAACCGCAAGGTACAGTAAAATTAACCGTTACGTCATATACATATATAGCCACTTGCTAATCAGTATTGACATCAAGAGCCATTGTCGCGTATAATGGCTCTCGTTGGTTAAGGATTAAACCGACAATCATTGCCACCCCCTCGGCAGTGGCCTCCATAACAAGCCCCCGCAAAACGCGGGGCTTGTTACTTAACCAGACGCCCTGAGCTCCTCTGCTCCTCTTTCGGGCTTTCTTTCATCTACCTCCCCCACCTGACTATGAATCCCTCTACCCAATCTGAGCTCTCATTCGACCTCAATTCAATTCCTGACACGTACACACTGAATTCTCAGCAAGTTGCTGACATGCTATTCACCACCAAAGACCAGGTGGAAATTTACGCTCGTAAACAAGAAATCCCCTGCTTCAAACTAGGTCGCTCCTGGGTCTTTCCATTAAAGCCATTATTAGATTGGATGAACAAGAGAGCACGTGATAATATCGCTGCCGAAAACGACGACCAGAGCGGCCAAAAAAGACGCCGTGGCCGCCGCAGAGCCAAGCGCTAAAAAACCTTTCGTGTGGTTTGTGTGCGGTATTGTTCTGTAAGTTGTTGTTTTTAAAGCAATGGAGAAGGCCTGCAAAGCCGTGGACAGCGGTTCGATTCCGCTCTCAGCCTCCACTTGTTTCCTGACGCCCAGGTGGCGAAATTGGTAGA
>Ga0180435_10000151_pt1 | contig 71182 bp, 98 predicted proteins | sample SS_ome_3_FD_132467 | JGI IMG/M metagenome (GOLD analysis project Ga0180435, IMG submission 132467) | Hypersaline lake sediment archaeal communities from the Salton Sea, California, USA - SS_3_S_1 metaG | ecosystem: Environmental > Aquatic > Non-marine Saline and Alkaline > Hypersaline >... | reverse complement strand
GTCGAAGTCCAAGAAGCTCGGCTGGACTTGCTTGATCAGGGACGGGTGGGAAGTCAAGATCGTCACCGAGGAGTTCGAGCAGAGATTGGCCGCCCTGGATAACGACGAGGACAAGATCGAGTTGATTCGCAGCCTCGACAACATGACCGAGCTCCACCAAGGCCAGAAGGTCTTGGTTATGGGCATCATGGTGCTTAGGCACGGTGATGCTGCAGAGCTGTTATTTCAGCATCCCGCACGTGGAGAGCCACGGCTCGGTCTGGCCGCTGAAGGAGGCCGAGGACGAGCGGGAGTGCTGGGTGACCTCGTCTCAGATCAATAAGAAGTGCTTCGACATGCTCCGGGAGGGCCAGAAGCTATGAACGACGATCAAAACCCTTTTGTTGGAGAAGAGCAAGATCAATATTGCTGGCGAGAGCCCGGCAGGCCGTGTGGTCTAGATTGTACGGCTTACGACGAGCGTTGCGAAACAGATCCCTTGTGGAAGCCTTGTTTGCTTTTGAACATTCAGCGGGCGCAAGCAAAGAGTTTCGCCAATATCGCTGTTGAGCTCAAGAGGCAGAACGACTTCTATGAGAGCGAAGCTGGGGCCGCAGTGAAAAGGATCGAAAAACAATCTCAAGCTGCAGCTTACGCTAGACAGATCCGAGAGTCAGACCCTGGTCCACCGGAGATCAAGTAGGGAGGAGTGTTCATGAAGTTCCAGACCCCTGAGGGTGGCTGCATGTGGCCGCATCACATCGACTCTCCGATCTGTGTCTACGACAGGGAGTCGTACGAGAAGTACAGGAGCGGCGAGTATAAGGTGCCCACGCACTGCATTTGCGGCGTGGAGCTCTCCTACGAGAAGCCAGTGTGCGTCGCCCTGGTCGAGAACGACATGCTGAACGGCGAGATGATCCTACACATCGAGATGCCCGTCACCTACGTGCGCCTCGACTTGAGCGATGATGTGCGCGTTGAGGACTCTGTGGAGATGGAGGAAAAGTCATGAGGTTTACGATCGTAGGGGTCGGCCAGACCTTCAATCTGGAAACTAGGGAGATGGAGGACATCCTACAGGTCCAGGCACCGGACGGGTCCATCCTCTCCGTGCCCACGACCAACGAGGCCGCCCAGGCTCTCATCAAGATGGCCATGAACGGCCACAGCAGCGAGCAGTACGGCACCGAGACCAAGGCTTTCACTCCGGAGACCGAGATGTTCCGCCAGCAGCCGGCTGTTGCCACGCAGGCCGAGCTCTCTGGTCGTGTGGAGGAGCGTTTTGAGCCTCCAGAGGGCTCAGAGGACTTCCCGGACGGCGCGGACATCTTCGGTGGGGAGGTCTCCGAGGCACCCGAAGAGGAACCGATGGGGCTGGTCGATGGGAGCATGCTGGAGCCACAGGTCCAGCAGCGCATCTTCCAGAAGACCCAGCAGACCTCCAAGAGCAAGCTGGGGCTCAGACGCAACCCGGCAGACCGCAGCGGCGTCCCCAGCATGGGCATTGCCAGGGTTGACGAGAAGGGCAACCCGATCCTCCCGGCAGCTCCGGACACCACGATGATCGACGACGAGGAAGACCCAGGAGAGCAGGTATGAAGATCTGCTACCGAGAGCACAATTTCAGGCCCGCCAGCCTCGAGCTGATCGAGCAGGCGAATGAGATCGTCCAGGAGTACCTGGCGCAAGGGCTTGATCTGACGCTCCGGCAGCTCTACTACCAGTTCGTCGCACGGGACATCATCGAGAACAACCAGAAGAGCTACAAGCGCCTCGGCGCTGTCATCAACAAGGGCCGCCTGGCCGGTCTGATCGACTGGGACGCCATCGAAGACCGCACACGTAGCCTGGAGGGCAACTACCACGAGGAATCGCCCGAGGCAGCCATCGAGGGCCTGGTGAGGACCTACCAGATCGACAAGTGGGCCAACCAGCCCAACCGAGTCGAGGTCTGGGTGGAGAAGGAGGCCTTGGTCGGCGTCTTCGAGGGCATCTGCCGTGAGCTCGACGTCGACTACTTCGCCTGCCGGGGCAACGTGAGCCAGAGCGAGATGTGGCGGGCAGGTGTCCGCATGATCAACTACCAGCGTGCGGGGCAGAAGCCCTTCGTGCTGCACTTCGGCGACCACGACCCATCGGGGCTGGACATGACGCGCGACAACAGCGATCGCTTCGACGTGTTCGGCGCTGACGTGGAGGTCAGGAGGATCGCCCTCAACATGGACCAGGTGGAGCAGTACGACCCGCCTCCCAACTTCGCCAAGGAGAGCGACAGTCGCTTCCAGGGCTACAGGGAGCTCTATGGGGACCAGAGCTGGGAGCTCGACGCCCTGGACCCCGCCGTTCTGCGGGACCTGGTCCAGACCAACGTGCTCGAGCTGCGCGACCCGGACCTCTGGGGAGAGCTCTACGAGCGCGAGCAACAGGAACGACAACAGCTCCAGGACGTCTCTGATCAGTGGAGCGATGTGGTGGAGCAGTTCTGCTGATGTTCGGACTAGAGGACGAGTTGAACGAAGAGATCGAAAAGCTCAAGAAGGAGCTCGAGGCGGCCGACAAGGTCAACGGGCGTCTTCTGGCCTTGATCGCAGAGATGACCGACGACTGCTACGAGCACATCGGCTTCAACCACAACGCTCTCCGGTGGAAGGGCCGGGTCGAGCGCGAGCTGAAGGCCGCCGGGCTCTGGAAGGAGAAGTGGGGCAAATGATGATCATCTGGACGGGGAAGAACTGCAGCGACGGCTGCCCTTTTTTCTATCCTAGTCCCGTACCTCGGTGCAAGATAAATGGCCGGGTGGAAGTCGGAACCAATACTGTGTTTTGCATCTATTTGGAAATCGAAGGGAACTGGGACGAAGCGTTTGTGCCCCGTCCCAAGGAGTGCCCTTTCGAAGATCTGCACGGGCTACCACTGGGGGTTTACAACGATGAGTAGAGTGATCGTAGAGCTGTATTGTCAACGTATTCCGCAAGAGACGGTCTACAACGGGGAATTAGTTCTTCGTAGCGAGCCAGGGTCTGTTCCTTCGCAGAATCTCAATTTTGAGTTTTCTGGCAAAGACTTGGAAGAAGTGGCGGTGTGGCTGCACCATCTGGTCCGTCTACTGGCGGAGAGCGGGACCGAATTCTGCGTCAGGATGTTCCAGAAGGCCCCGAACAGTTCCCGTCCTCCCGTAGCTATGGATATAGATCCGGGGCAGGTGAATTTGATCTACGAGAGCCAGGAGAAGGCCAGGATCTTTTTTTCTCCGATGCACCGCACGAGGAAGGTGTGATTATGGGTTCTTTAAAAGAACAGATCTTGAAAGATCTGTTTAGCGGTGAACTGGATAAAGGGAGTATCGAGGAGAAGATCGCGGAGTATGGATCTGACTACATTCGTAGTCGTCTTGCGGAGCCTTCCCCCTTGCGTTTTTTGTTGGGCATTCCGCAATCGAGGCGGTTCGTTCCTCATAATCAAGAGTCGACCCTCGGGTTGAAGTTTCAAGGAGAAGAAAATGCGACAGAGAATGACTAAGTACCCGCCCAAGACCCTTGTAAAGCTGCAGCCGGTGCAGGTGTTTGCTGCCACGTTCGTAGATGGTCAGCAGTACGGCGACACCCGTCTGGTGGCGTTGATCGGCGACAACATCCACTTCCTTCACCCAGAGGGTGTTGACAGCAAGATCAAGCAGCCTGCTGGGTGGCTCTTGAAGCAGATCCGTGACTCCGTAGAGCGGCAGACACCTGGTGAGTCTGTGGAAGTCCCGAGCGACGATCTCTCTGTCCTTCCTACCGGTTCTGACGCTTAGGAAGGAGGAAGCATGAAAGGTCTGCCTAAAGGGACCAAGATCCCTCCAGTCCGCCCGATGAATGGACAGATGTTGGTCTACCTTGAACAAGACGCAGATAGTTTTTCTGCAGCGCCGTCTATCGTGAAGCCAGATAGCGCAAAAGCAGATCACGTCTTCCGTATCGGCAGGGTGGTCAAGAAAGGTCCGGGGGAGTGGAACCGCAAGAAGACAAAACGTTTGCCCATCCAGGTCGAGCTTGGATCTAGGGTCTTGTTTATCAAGTTTGTGGCCACCCACACTAAGACTGCTGAGGCCACCCAGGTAGTCCTGGGGGATGATTTCGCGTTCTTGCGTGAGCAAGATATCCTCCTTGAGCTCGATGAGGAGGTATCGTTGGGGGACATCGGTCAATGATCAAGATCGAGGTAGACACGGTTGGTGGACCTGACACCGGGGCGGAGCTGTTGAGAAGGGAGATTCAGGATGTTGTGCAGCATAGAGCACGTAGGGGATGGACTCTACGTGCCTCTACTTCTGCCAACGACTATGTCTACTTGACCTTTGCGAAGAAGGAAAAAAGATGCGATTGATCCAACAACATCGGGATAACCCAAATGTGTTCGAGGTGGCTTGGATGTGGCTCCCTTCTTTCATTGGCCAGAACTCATCCCTTTTGAGCGACCTCGACAAGGCTCTCACAGAGCATTTCGAGCCCCCGGTCGAGGTCAACGAAAATAAACTGAACGAGATACATCAATTCGTGATCGATTGGATCTGCGACAAGATCAAGATCAAAGGCCTATGGCATTATTTGAGTGCCATTGAACGAGTGTCCGGAGGAGACTAATGCCACACTCGGCACACATGGCAGACACGGCTTTTTTGTTCACCACGTCCCACTCTGTGGAGTTCTTCCAGGCTCTCCGTGAGGCTTCCGTCAAGTTCTTGAAACGCTGCGGGCTCCCTACTAGTCAGGGGCATAAGCGCTACAAGAAGTGGACGCACGGCCGCCCTATCGGTGTAACTTCTCATTACACAGCTGGAGTCACGTGGAAGGGCAGTATTCGTTGGCTCAACGATGGAGGAAACAAGAACACGGCGAGTTGCCAGCTCTATATCCTGGATCGAATGTTGCCTGAGTTTTCCGCTATCGTCGCCAAGTACCCCGTGCTGAGTGGTCTGAAGGTCGTCACGCTACTCTTGTCTGACGGCATCATCCCTTGCTGGCATGGAGGGTGGCCGAACAGGATCAATGTCGGTATCGAGAAGAGAAACGCCGGGTGCTTGCGCGGAAAGGAAGGCGACTGGCGTTGGTGGGGTAACGACTGGAAGGCCAAGTTCCCGCACGATAAGCTGGGAAAGATCCCTGTGAAGATCGACGGCAAGTGGTGGGAGCCCTACACTTACGGCCAGGTGCACGACGAGATCTTGGTCTGTCAACACTTGCATTGTGCCTACCAAGAGGAGGGCGGGCTCGATCCACGCTGGTTCCTGCCTCACAGCGCCACCTCGGGCGGCAAGTGGGACACGGGTCGCGCTTACCCGCTCAACGACGTGCGGAATGCGGTCTTCGCCCAGATGCCTATCGAGGGCATCCCGTGGCTGCAGGCCTTCGCCGAGGACCCGTCTGATTACGCTCTGGAGCTGGAGGAAGAAGACGACGAGCTGTTCCTCCTCGAGCTGCAGGAGCGCCAGGCCGACCGCATGGACGGCGAGGCAGACTGGGACGAGATCTGCCAGATGCCTCCTCCTGAGCTCCAGGCGCTGGTTCAGGACGGCATCTGGAAAGATGAGCTGGACTCTGTTCGCCGCGCCCTGGGGAAGCTCCAGTACGTCACAGGTGGTGCAGGGCCGGTACTGGACGAGGACACTGCGCTGGCTGTGTACCAGTTCCAGCGGTCGCAGGGTGACAAGTTGAAGAACGACAAGATCCCCGGCGACAAGACACAGAGGAGACTGTGGAGGCGCCTGGGCGACTTCCAGCTGACCTCGTAGGAGAGTACCGTGGCGAAGAAGGCGACTAAGAAAAAAGCAGTTCGGAAAAAGCGAGCCCCTGTTCGCAAAAAGCGATCTGACAAAAGTACTCCTCGCAGACGCATACCTGGAGAGAAGAGGAGAGTAAACTTTAAGATCGACGAAGAGTTGGCGGAGTGGGCCTTCGGATTCGCTGAGAACCACAAGACTTCTGTAACCCAGTTGATCACGGACTTTTTCGTCACGTTGAGGAAACAAGAGGAAGCACACCTGGGGCAAGACGCGGAGCAGATCTAATGCTCTTGTCTATTCCGGGTGTGCTGATCGTAGAGGTAGATGATGCCGAAGATCCAGATCCCAGAAGAAGACCCGGTCTGTGTCCTCCGAGAGCGGAGTTGGTGTGCAACGAGGAAGAGGACCACCAGCTACGAAGAGCGCATCAAGACAGTATGCGGGGTGGAAGTTATGTACCCGAGTGACATAAATCGATGTGAGCCGGACTGTCCTGACTGTCTTCGGATTATGGGTCTATCTAAATGGAGGAAGTCCAGATGAGCGAAGTAAAGGGCATAGGAGAGGGAGCCCCGGAGGGTTGGGTTCTGGAGGAGTACGAGATCCCAATGCCAAAGGGGCTATCCGAGATCTTGGAGGCGGTCAAGCATGTCTTGAAACAGGGAAGGGTCCAGACGGTCAGCCTCAAGATCAACAGCCCAATCAGGTTCACCAGGTTTGTGGAAGAGAAGGAAGCTTCTCAGAAGCGCAAAAGTGAAGAAGAGGGACTGATGGAGCTGGGGGAGGTTGTACGCAACATCCCCATGGAAGAATTCTCCAGTCCCCGTAAGTCCACCACAGCTTCTGAGGCGTTGCTGGACATGATGTTGATGCTCGAGGCTAGACGTCTCCATCTAACCCACATCGGAGTCGGTCCAGAGACTAGACTGTTCGAGTGGTTGGGCATCGACAAGGTAGCCTACGGAGGGATGGAGAACCTTGGCGGGGCAGCTTTGGTGGTGGATAAGAGTGTTCCAGAGGATGTGATTCTTCTTTTGGGCGGGCCCTACAGACACGGACGGATAGATCAAGCCACGCTTGCGGTTAAAAACCACATGTTCGTGCCAGGCGAAGATCTACTGACAGGGGAAAACGATGGACAAGAAGCTAAGAGATAAGATCTTAGACGCAGGCATTGTTCCAAAGAACGCCGTGCAACAGATGGAGCAATGGCAGAATCTACCGCAGGGATCTGTGGACAAGATCGGAAAGTTCTCCAGATCGAAGGTGGAAAGACTGAAAAACGATTTGGATCTTCAGTCTTTCCCTGCGCTGAGAGAGACTGTCTTGGACGTCGACAAACTCATGGACAAGGCGCGTCTAGTTAGTTTGTCTCATGTGGGTCTTACTGTTCAGGTCTACGCCGGAGTAGACATACTGAACCGGTACATTTTTCTTATCCCTGAGACAAGGGGTGAGTACAACACTCTGTCAGTTATGATGCGCCCGTCAGTGATTTTGGTGGACTACTCCATCGACCCACCTCGCAACGAAAGACAGATCACAGAGGTGAGTGCACTGCACTCGACGATCGAAGAAGGTAAGTCTGTCCCAACGCACTGGTTCTGCACTACTGAGGCTCTTGAGGGTGAAGAGTCGATCATCAAGGGGAGGTAGTCGTGCCAAAGTGTTTTGGTTGTAAGAGGTCGGTGCCGAGCGATCAATTAAGAGAGTTCGGCGAAAATAACCGCGGTTGGCCGGAAGATGAGCTCGGTTGCTCTCACTGCCGCCGCAGAAGGCTGACCCACCTGGTCAGTGTTCCAGAGAAGGAGGTAACCATGTCCCAGAAGCAGCCGGTAGTCAGCATTCAGATCTTCCCGACGGATTCTGACAACTACTTCATTGAGGGGTTCATCCGCATTGGCGGAATGAAGCTCGAGATCGACACGGACATGAACAAGGTTCGAGACTTCTTCACTCGCCGCAAGGAGAGGAAGGAAGCCAAGCTTCGTACCGTGGAGTCGGCAAATTGAGCTACTTGATCTGCGGCATCCACGACAAGAGGCCCAAGGTGTGCCGTGATTACCCTCAGTACGACAGCTTCTTGCCAGAGAGCTGCGGGTACTACTTCACAGGGGTAGAGAGGAAGGGAGGATGTTATCTCGAGTGCCAAGCTGCTTGTTGCATGATGCCACGCAAGGACGGGGAGCCAGGGGGAACTCCTCTTCCAGAAGTGGCGGGCGGAATGCCGTGCAAGCACCTTGAGGAGGTAGAAGAACCCCCAGATGGAGCTGAAGTGGAAAGGCCGGAGGAATGAAACGAGTCCACCTACCCCCCTGCTTGAAGACTGAAAGAGTCGTCGTAGTCGATGTCGAGACTACGGGATTCAAGAACAGCGATCGGGTCATCGAGCTTGGGTTGATTTGGATCGAAGACGAAGAAGTCATCATGGATCTATCCAAGCTCTGCAATCCGGGCATAGTGCTGCCAGACGAAATAGTCGAGCTCACCGGTATCACGCAAGAGGAGGTAGAAGAGGCTGATGATTTCGAGGTCATCGCGGACTTCCTGATAGACGTGATGCAGGGTCCGTCCACTGTCGTGGCTTACAACAGCAAGTTCGACTTCCGTTTTTTGCGTAAAGAGGTTCAATGGTGCGGCAAGGAGCTAGATATCTCCGATTCTGTGATCGACCCACTTCCTTGGGTCAGAAACGAAGATCGAGGCAAGAAGTGTAGTCTATCCATAGCTTGTAAGAGACGTGGTGTTCGGGTCAAGGACGCGCATCGCGCTTTGGCAGATTGCTACATGACTGTCGGGTTAATGGAGACTTTGCGTATGCCTCCTACGCTCATGGAGGCACTAGAGTTCCAGCACTCTATCGGAGACGGCTACAACAAGTGTAGGCACCGATCTCGTAGATGAGTTGGTTCACGTACATAGCTAGAACAGTGACAGGCAGGTTGTACACTGGGGTGACGACGGACGTTAGGAGGCGGATCTACGAGCACAACCATCTTCGCAGCAAAGCGTCGAAGATGTGTTGGTCCGAGAGACCTGTAGAGCTAGTTTGGTCCCGGCAGGAAAAGAGTAAGAGTGCGGCGTACAAAGCTGAAGCTAGGATCAAGAAGCTCAGCAGGGCTAAGAAAGAGGAGCTGGTACATGAAGACCGAGGTAGAAGACGTCCACGTCAAAATGATGCTAGTGGAGCGTCGAGAAGACGGTGCAGTAGCGAGGAAACATCTCCAGGTGAAAGTGCTGGATCCGAGCATGTTCTCGATAACCGAGTTCAGACCAGATCCCGTGAGGGGAGGGAAAACCGTACTGATATCGTTGTCGGGGGTGTTGATCGTCCAAAGCAGTACAGTGGTGGTAGACAATGGGGAGTTACTTCCGGAAGAGCAGAAGTAATACCTAGCCTGAAGGAGCTCATTGCATTCATCAGAGCAGATCCAGTCACTTCTGACTGCACAGAAGAGATCTTGAAACAACACCGTGTAAGGGGTGCTCTAGAGATCAGGCATTTGTTGGAGCGCTTCGGTCTTGAAGAGGGTTGGAGGAGGGTAAGGAAGCTCTTCAGCCAGCCGGTACAGTTCATCACTCGCTTGAACAGGGAGTTGACCGATGTCGAGATGGCAGTTCTTAAAGCAGAATTGGGTTATGAGTTTGATCGTACTGGTCGTCTTGTTGATGGCGGTTGCGGCGATCGTATACGCAGTTCTGACGAAAGAAGGGGACGAGGGCTTCTTGAGAGGAAGTGATGGAGAGATATTGAGGTGGGAGAGATCTTCGTTGCCTCTCTCTTGCATGTATAGCGACGCAGCAGAGAAACATCAGGAGTACATCGATTTTGCGACGGACACCATCCATGAGCGTGTGGGGAACGTCATCGGTATCTGCCGCCCCTGGTTGTTGAAGAAGCCTTTCCCGACAAAGCCTGCTCGAGGAGTCATCCTGGTCACGCTGGGAACTGATAGCGACGGAGGCGAAGGGGTGTACGTCAGCTCACCGTTCGATCCCAAGCATGGGGGAGTGACTTCGCTGTTTGCGGACAGGGAGACCGGAAAACTCTACGGAGCGATCATCAAGGTCGATCCTTCTGTGTCGAAAGAGCTACTCAATAGGGTCTACTTGCATGAGTTCCTACACGCTTTCGGGTTGGCCCACGACCGCCTTAAAGGGTCCATTATGTACCCTAACGCTACTGGTAGGGGTAAAGACCTGTCGAGTAAAGACGTGGAGCGTCTGAAGGAGGTGTACGTAAAATGAAACCAGAAAACGTGGCTGCGGCTATCAACTCCACGGGTGTAGCCGAAGTCATCAAGATCAACGATGGCCCTAATTCGCTCCACATCGTTCACAGAGTGTCCGCAAAAAGGTTGCGGGACTGGGTCGCGATTTTGGAGTACGTACTGGCAAGGAAGCAGGGGTGGGAAGATCACATCTGCAAGAGGTATTTTCACCAGGATGGGAAGATCCGGTACGTCTGGAATTTCATTGCACAGTGGAAGAAGAAGCCGGACAAAGAAGAGATCTTGCAACAGCTGATCAAAAACTTTTCTCAGGCAGCGCAACAAGCTCCTCAGATGATGCACCAGCTGGACTCCTACCCGTTGGTCGGGGCCAAAGAAAATCGTAACGCACCGCATGGACCCCGTAACCCAAAAGCTGCCGGACCTATGACGGGTGGTCTCAGTCAGAAGGGAGCGCATAAGTTATGAGTGAATCATTCGGGCCGGAAAGCAGCCTCAAGCGACAAGCGGAGCTCCTGGATAGAGAGAATCGCGGAGAGGTCACCTCCGTCGTGATGTCAGGAGAAGAGCTCGAGGCCTTGAATAAACAGATCCAGGCCATGGACAAGCTCCTCAAGGAGGAGATCAAAGCAAAGTACAAGCTGGAGATCCAATTCGGTAAGGGGAGAACATCTCGCGGTTCTCCTTTTCCCGGTGTGGTGAGCGCTTGGTTATCGGGAACCAAGTTTCATGGCGGAGGAGACGAAAAGATCTTCGAGTGCCCAGACCCAAGATGCGGTGCTTGGATTTTGCCAGACCAGATTTCGCAAAGGACCATTGTCAGGAAAGTCAACGGAAGGGAGGTTGAGGAGTTCAGGAGCATCAGTATTTGTGGAGAGTGCGGGAAGATATGGCCTAGTGAAAACACTACCGGGGAGAGGCTGTACAAGCTGACTGAGCAGGATTGGGCTTACGCTATTCTTCAAATGCTGCGACGCCTCAATTTGGACGCAGATCTCTACCTCAAGTTTCACCCCACAGACATCAGGTATCAGAGCATGATGGAGATGGCGAGGAATCGTGGGGGGGAAGAGATCGCCAAGGCACGAAAGAATCGGGGCTTGCACATATACCCGCTTCGTAACATCATCACCGATACAAAACACGGGGCAGATCTATACGGGCGCATCCGAGCTTTCATCAACGCATGACGACCAAGAAGACGATAGCCGACCTACTGGAAGAGCTAGATCGGATCAAGTTGAAGCAGCGGGTGCTTTCGGAGGCCATAGAGTACTTGTCCAAGTTCATCAGCACCGACTCGTACAGTCCCCAGAGCGGTATTGCATCCCCTGTAGATCAAGGTATTGTGCCAGAGGATGTTATCGAAGAGGTACGAGATGATTTAGAGGTATTGAGGATCAGGCTACAAGCTGACGCGGCAGAGCTGACGCACCATCCGGTACCCGGGAAGAAGGCCACTACCAAGAAAAAGAAGGCCACCACCAAGAAAAAGAAGGCGTCCCGCCGGGCGCCGCCTAAGCGGAGGAATAGCAGTGGCAAAAAAACGTAAGCCGGTCAAGAGCAGCAAGCCTCTTTCTCGGCGCAAATCAGTCCAAGAGTCCAACAAGAAGATGGTCGACTTCTTCGCAGGACAGCTCAACTCTTTGCGAAGCGATGTTGGGCAATTTGAACAGGCTGTACGTAAAAGCAATCAGGAACTCTTCGAGAATCAGCAGAGACAGGCTGATGGGTTGAAGGGTGCAGAGGAACACGTCGTGTTGATCCGGCGTGTACTCAACGATGCTTTGGGCGGTGTGACGCGCGTCCGCACGATCGAGAGAAGGGCGGAGGGCACGGACGAGATGGGGGAGGCCCAGGTCATCGATTGGGGTTGGTACGGCGAGCAGGCGCATTACAGCGAAAACCGAGAAGCCTTCATGAACGGCGTGGTCCTTACGGATGATGAGATCAAGGAACGCGTGGAGAAGGAGAAGATCGAGACTCGCCACAAGGTCGTCTTTTATTTGGCTGGGCAATCCGCCAGTAAGGACGAGGACAGACTCCGCAAAGCCCGAGAAGACGGAGATCTCAACGAGCTGCTAAAGTCTTTCCTCCCGCCACAAGGGATCCAATGGGAGGACGAGATGTCCGCCATCGCACCGGACATTGTAGACAAGGTCTTGGAGCAAAGAGACAAGACCAAACAGCAGAAGGAGAAGATGGACGCCTTCAAGGAGAAGGCGCTGCTCAAGACTATTGTCCAACGTATGATCGCTAGCGGGGATGGTGATAAACTGGACTCAGCGAATCTGGAGGAGCTCGTTGCGGGTCTCCTACCAGGGGTTGTACAGTGGACAGACAGCATGAGTAAACTCCTTCCTGAGGTCATCGAGGAGATCCGTAAGGAGGCGGTAGAGGAAGAGGAGAACGATCCGGAAGATGTCGAGCGAGAGAAACAGAAACTCCTCGATGAGACAAAAGAGTTCGGTGAAAAGGCAGCCCACGCTATCGACATGATCAAAGAGGGCAAAGAGGAAGAAGCCGAAGAGGCTATGGCCGAGCTCGAGCAGAAGGTGAAGGACAAGGAGCTCGAAGCAGCTCGGAATGCACCTGAGTATCCTGACGGTGCGGAGATCTTCGGAGGAAGCTGATGGCAAAGAAGAGCAAAAGTGTAGTCAAAGGAACTCAGGGCCGCAAGGTGAACTTGGTCAAGACTCGGCATTATGCTGGTGTTAACAAGGTCCGTTGTTTGGGATGCGGGATCGGCTACGCAGTGAAGGTGGAGACTACTGGAGGGTCCATTTACCGATGCACCCGTTGCGGGCGTGAGTTTGCCGATCTTGCGTTCTAGCTAAGGGAGAAAAATCCTCCCTCGGAGCACCCGTCCTAGGTGCTCAATCGATATGGTATCCAGAAGGGCAGTACGGGCAGTCGTCTTGGTGGGCAGGGCGGTCGTCCTCATCTCTCCTCCCGCCCAGTAGCAGCGTTCCCAGTACTTGTTTTTTCTTGTAGCGGACTTTGATTTTGAACACGTACTTCTTGTCCGGGCCGTGTGCTGGGACAATGTCGTATTTCTGCAAACCAGAGATCAACTCCCGCAAGAACTTTCTGAGGCTGATCGTGTTCAAATCGGAGATCTCTGCAATAATTGGATCTACGAGGGCGGTCACACAAGCGGAGTCGTTGTCTGATACCTCGACTTTCACATTCCACCAGGGGGAGGACCCCAAATTTGGATGGGGTGTTAGGAGCAAGTACCTCTCCAGCTCGTACGGTTCCAAATGAGCACAGCGCTCTCCGAATTTTATGAGCTTCACGGAAGGTGGAAGCACCCTCTTTTGCATTCTATCCCTCGAACTGTTTTTTGAGTTCCTTGTAGAGCAAATATTCCGGCTCCTCTTCTTTCAATACTACCTCAGCTCTGTCCATCCAGTGCGATGGAAATGACTTGTACCACCCACAGACGTAGGTAGACACCTCTCGAGCGATGTTTCGAGCATCATCTGCCAACATCGCCGAAGTACTCTTTTCAGCTTCCTTGCTCAGAAGCGCGGCTTTGTTGAGCAAGTCTATTAAGACGAGTCGGACGTCCCTCGGTAACGATTTGATCCTCGGTACGATTTTCTTGTTCAGGTACGTGTCATTCGCGATCCAAGCGATGGTTTCTGCCGTCAACTCGCGGCGATCTACTGCGTCTGCCATAGTCACCTCAGATCTCAGTAAGTCCCCCCCGCCCAGAGAGGAAAATCCTCACTCGCTGGCCTGCGATTCTGGGCGGGGGGGACGGTTTATGACCCCACCGGTCCACGAACTGGTCCACACCATTGTCGATCAGTTCAGCGGGGCCTGAATCGTAATCCGTATCGTCTTTCGACGACTCAAGGCAGCTTCGATAACGTTGAGCGCTCCGAGGAGAACGCAGGCGTGGAACTGGTCCTGCGGCTCGTGCTCGAGCATGTAGTCGTGCTCTTCACGGATCATTGCGGCCACCTTCTCCATCTCGTTCTTTTGCACCAGGGCCGGAGCTCCGCTGTTCCAGAGCTTCTCCCCGGCTAGGATGGCGGCGAGCATCGGCATTTCTCTGTTTGGCTTCCACGCATCTTTCTTCGTCTGATAGATCTTTCTTAATTTCGCCTCCTTGTTTTTCTTCCGGCGCCTTTGGTCCTTCTCCGTTATTCTAATCTGTTGCCAAATCCGGGGTCGTTTGGTCCCGCGTCCACAGAAGAAGGCTTTGCATGCATGGGGCCTGCGCCTGTAGATGGTGCAGCTTCGTTTCTTTCGATCGAAGTAGATGCAGCTCCCATCATCGCGCCTCTTGAGGATGGGAGCTTTGGTGTTCTTACGGTTTAGATCTTCCAAGGCTCGAGCAGTGACGGCCCCGTCGTAGGTGTAGTCACCTTTGAACTCATGAAGCCTTCTGTCCACAGCTTCTCGATCTAGGACGACTGAGGACAAGAAACAGCATTGGCCTCTACAGCTTTTACAGATCTTGTGCGTTTGAGCCGGGGCCCACGTCTTACCAGATCGGATTTCTTGTTGTCGATGCTTGATCTTCCTCTTGACTTCTTTGTTAGAGATAGTCACATCGGGAAGCAGGACCTCGGTTAGCAGCTTACTGGGTAGCTTTTTCTTGGGCAATCTTGTCTCTCCTCTCGCTCCAGCAGTCGTCACAGAGCTTCGACTCCTCAGGGTCCTCGTGGTCGCATCCGCGGTCATAGCCTACGTAGCGCAAGCAGCTGGGACATAGCCAGACACGCATCACCTTGAGACAGTAGTTCTCCTCGTCGACCACCTCGCAGGCGTAGCACTCCTTTCCGAAGAAGGTGAGGATGAGGTGCCGTACCCTGTGATACCAGCGCAGCTTCTTGATGATCACAAGGTTTTTGGATCGATAGCGCATAGGCACTTCTCCTCGTTGTCGAATGGAGCCTTGCAGACACTGCATACAGATTTCGAAACTGAGCAGCCCATCGAGGTGTCAAGAAGACGGTCTGTTTGTCCAATCGTTTCTTGTAACAGGAACAACGACGCCGCAGTGACGCTGTAGTCTTCCTTCTTGATGTGTCGCACTAGATCCTTCCTCCTACTCGGTTCCATGTCTGCCAAGTAGCGGATGTCCCGCGGAGTCAGATTCAGCCCTAAACAATCAGGGCATAGGATCTTGGCTGGCTTGCTGTATCGTGGTACGTCACACGCAGCAAATTCGTTTTCGCATAGTCTACAGGTGTGCCGGAAGTGATGGGTGCACAATTCAGATCCTTTCTTTGCCCACCTGTTGCAACCGGACTCCGCGCATCTTGTTCGGCCGTCTGGCTTGAACGTTTCAGCACGGTATGACCTTACGACATTTGCGATCTTCCGAAGCTCTTTTTCTAGCTCTACTAATTCTTCCCGATTCATTTCTCGTTTCAGTTTATTCCACTCGCGTCTAAACCTTTGGACGATTGAGAAGGCCTTGTGATCTCTTTTCATCTTATCTCATCGCCTTCTCGATCAAAGTCGGTCAGACACCAGTACTCGCTGTCGTCGATCTCGTAGCCCTCTTTCCTGAGCTCCTCGAGCAGACCCGGACGGTCACCTGGCATAGCGTAGGCCCCGTCCATGTCGTCGGGGGCCTCCCAGTGTGCTCCGGCGATGGACTGGTCGTGGACGGCCAAGATCTTACTCTCAGCGTCGACCATCACACAGCCCTCACGGTCGTCGAGGTTGTCGAGCTTGATGCGGAAGGGTGCTTTCTCCACCAGCTTCCAGAAGACCTCTCGGGCATATGTTCCGTCACCGACGCGGGAGACATCGGATAGAAGATCTGCTAGGTGCATCTCGAAGATCTTCGGGTTCTTCCTCGGCAGCCGTCCCACGGACGGCTGAACGATCTCCCTGACCATTTGAAGGAGCTCGAACTTAGGCCAACACACTTCCACCCGTAGCTGCTCGATCATGTTAGTAGCTTCCTCGCCCCTCATGCGGTAGATGTTGGTCATGGTAGCTATTTCCATTGCAAGAGTTCTTCGTGAGCCTCGGCTAACTTTCGGCGACCGCGGTCCGGGAGCAGCTCCCAAGCTTTGCGGAGCATGCCTTGCAGGTCTCCTACTTCGTGATCTGATTCAGAGAGCTCCCCGTGTTCTTTGGCGGCCTTTATGAAGTCTTCTATGTCGGGGCGGCGGAGTTTCTTCTCTAACGCCGCCCCATCTTCAAAGTCCAAAACGGTGTAGGTGACACTGTCTTCGTTTGCCCGTTCTAGCTCCATCACAACGCTGCGTACCGAACCGGGGTCTTCCGTGCTGTGGCCCGGCAAAACGATTCTGGACACAGTGTATCGTGTACCGACTTTCTTCTGGAGATCTACGCACAGCTCAATTGCTGCTTCGTCGTCATCTGTGAACTTTTTGCAGATATCGCATCGCTCGACACAGGCCAGGCCCGTGTCGTCACCCCATGGGAAGAGGTATCCCAGGCCATTACAGTTATCACATATCTCGCTATCGCAAGTTTCATCTTCTTCACTTGGTGCGTAAACGGGAACCTCACACTTTGGGCAATAGTAGTAGTTCTCGTTTGAAGAGAGCCGCATCACGCAGCCACACGCACATATCGGGATGTGTTCCATTTTCAGACATCCTTGTTTTTGCACTCTCCCGGTTCTTTGTCACCACGAAATTCGAGCACCTTGGGATGGGTGAGTGCGTTGGAGTCATCGCCCAAAGTGATGAAGCCGCGATCTTGGTACCCGACTTGGACTACACCGAAGAATTCGCCCTCGTCTGCTATGTCCTGTTTGTCCGCGTCCGTGAGGCCTGAGCTGACTTCACAGATGTAGCGGAGGACTCCGTCGCTTCCAAACTGATAGAGCGAAAGCGTTCCAACTCGCTTCTTGTTTTTTCCAGTGCCCCATGTTCCGTTCGGCTTGAGCTTCTTTCCACACACGCAGCACTTTCCAGTCTCTTCTTGCTTGTCCTCTGCTTCTCGATTTGGGATGCGGCACTTCGACGTGCAATGCTCGGGGCGGCCATTGGGATCCCACAAGGCTACGAAATCGTCTTCTAAAGCACGCTTGACCTTCCAGCATACGTTGGGGCGATCTGGTTGGCCTAGAAAGGATAGGTGCTTCTCACCTAGCGACCCCCAACAATCGTAAACCACGTAGCCTTCATACCCGAACTCGTTCATCTCTTCGATAGCTGACTCGTACGTAGCTTCTGAGATGGCGAGTCCGTGGATGTAGCTGAACTCAGTTAGTCCTGGCTGGTGTTTGTCGATCGGTCGTGAGTCGTCATGCCAACCATCTAGCATCTTGTCGAGGAATCCGAGCCATCTGGTGCAAGCGTGGTCTTTCTCCATGTTCTCGCCACACCAAAAAGGGACACGGAACACATACGCGTGTGCGTAACCCAGTTCGTCTTGGAGTCGTACTGCCCTTTCCTCCAACGAGTTGGAGATCTGTTGCATCAGCTTGAAGTCGGCTTTAGCCTTACCTTCGCCCATGTAGAACTCACATAGGAGGATAGACTCTGGAGGAAGAAAGTCGTCGAACTGAGTCTCGAGATGGAGGAACTTCTTGTTCTCCACGATGAGTTTCCCGCGGCTTTGGATCCAAACACGTCCTTGCTTGTCTTTGGACACTATGTAGCACATGCCATTCTTCTTGACGGTCCATGCGAGTGGAGGACCTCCTATGCCCTTACTGTCGGACCTCGCAGATAGCTTCATTAGCTTCTTGGGTTCTACAGAGTTGATGGGCTTGGAGAAAGCGATGTTGTGCGACAGAGGACCGTCGAAGGTGATCTCTGTCGCTTGTACTACGTCGCTGATTTCTTCGGCTAAGATGTTCGCAAAGGACCCTCTGGAGGGGCATACCGTAATCTCGTAGCCTTTCTGCACTTTCTTTTTGGTGTCGCGGACTAGTTGATCGAACGCAGCTTGCTCTGGGTCGATGTAGGCTTTGGTGTCCTTCTTCCCCTTAGACCCCGGGACGTCGATGGTCTGTTGGATCTTGCCGTCTTTCATCCCCCATTGGGAGATGACCTTGTTGCCGTCCACCCACCCTCTCCACATCTGTGTGTTGTTCTTTCCTTCTCGTTCCAGCTCGACAAAGAGCTTTTTGCTCCTAGGCGGTTTCAGCATTTTCTCTCCAAGCAAATGTCTCGATCGTCACAAGCCTTATACCGACCTACTGCTTGTCCTTGTATTTCTCTGCTATGCCAAAGATTTCGTTTACATCCTCGTCGCCTAGATCCAGGGACTCCATGACTTGGTCGAAGCCTTCCATTTCGCAGTGTTCTTTGATCGAGCAAAGAAGCCTGGCGAACTTGATCAAGTGACACTGCTTGACGAAGACCGACTCTTCTTGTTTCGGAGATTTACTCTCTAGGTTGTCGTTAAGTCGCTTGAGCTGTTTGACGAGCTTAGGCATCGTACCTTCGTAGAACGTTCTTCCCATGCCTGTCTGAAAGAATCTCGGTCCGTTCATTCTACTCCTCCTCCGGGCACAGCCAGTCGTCGCAGGTGCACGGCTCATCATCACAGTCGCAGTACCCGCCGAGGCACTCGCGCAGGTCCTCCCATAGTCTACCGTAGGCCCACCCGCACGACATGCGATCGTCGCGTACCGCCTTGCACGGCATACACGTGCGGTACGCGTCCCAGAAGCCATCCCATTTGCCAGTGACGTACTGGTGTCGCTCTCCGACCTTGATCGTCGCGCCACACTCACAGCAACGATGCTCTTTGGCCGCTCGGCGTATTTCGGTGCGGCACACCTCTGGGCCGTGGTAGTCGTAGGTGCAACAACACGATTCAAACATCATCCCTCTCCGTACAAGGTAAGCGCTCTAGTTCCCTGTTCCAGAATTCGATCACTCCGTCATCAGCGCAAGCGTATGGCCAGTACGCTGAAGGCTTGCTGCAAGGAGGATTCACAACCTTGAGCACTGATGCCTTTACACGCTCTAGCTCCTTGCAGTTGTCGCACTCCCCGCAACGTTTCATGGCCTGTCTTCCCTGGCCGCATCGTAGGCTAGGTCCCCTGCTACGTCGCACGCCGTGCAGTCGCCCAGGGGCTCCCCGTGCGGGCACACCTGGTGGTCGATGTAGCTCTCGAACCTGGCCCTGATCTCCCCCAGCGTCATGCGGTCGAGGTCCAAGGCGCTGTTGAGGAAGGCCCGCAGCTCGTCCATCTCGTTGGCCGTGATCCAGCCTCGGATGTCGTCGATGTGGCCGTTCAGCACGTCAGCCCTGGCCTGTTCCAGCTGGGACGAGTACTCCTCGAGCTCGTCCTCGTCGAAGTGCTCGATGGCCTCGGCCGCGCCCTGCTTCAGCTCGCCCTCGCGTATCTTGCGGACGATGAGCGCCCAGGCCTTGGGGTTCTGGAGGTACCTGTCCAGGCGGGACTCGACCTCGTAGCAGTTGTTGCAGCGCTTCGTGCCGGTGTACTGGGTGGGCTCACCGCAGGTCTCGCACGACACGACCTGCGGCTCGTCCGTGGGCAGCGGCATCGGCATGCCGTCCTTCTTCCTGAACTTCTTCGGAAGTTGGCTGCACGGTACGTCCACGCAGGCTTTTGTCTCCTTGCAGATCTCACACGGCCCGCGCAACATCAGCATGTCGAACTCGAACGGGTAGCCGTGCTTCTTCGCACAGCCCTCGCAATAGAACATGATCTCCTCCTAGTTGAGTGGTTTCGTCTTGAGCTTGCCAGCCTTCTCCAAACCGGCCATCACCGGGGCGTTCTCCGGCGCCCCGCGGTCGACCCAGCCCTGCTCCAGGTCCCGCTCCGCATCTTCACGCTTCTTGTAGTAGTCGGACAGCCTGCTGAATGGAGCCCCGCAGGGCTCGAGCTGCCCGATGTAGTAGCCGGCCGCGCTCGATAGTACCCGCACGGGTAGATCGTCGCTGTCGTATTCTTCGTCAGTGAGGGTGTCTCTAAACTTCATCCCCATAAGGCGCTCCTTGTGTACTCGTATTTGAAACCGAGCCGAACCTGAGACGTAGTTCTGTCTCGGTTAGATCTCCGGCACATTTCCCTGGCCTCTTTTTCCGTTTCCACGGCGGTGACTTTTCGTTTGGAGCCCGGGCATGGCTCGAGGCCATCAGGCCAGTCCGGGTTTTCCTTCCACCATGTCCTGGTGAAGATCGTGTACATCACAGTCTCCCTTCGGGATCGTACATCCCTGTTGCTGTGGCACAGTCCGTGCAGTAGTTCTCTGGGAACCTCCAACCCTCTGGACCGCGCCACAGGCAAACGGAAGATCCATCGGGGTAGGTGATCTTGATCTCGGTGCAGAGACTGCCTTCGTGAGCCAACTCCTCGAAGGTCGCATCCGGATCACCAGACACGCACTTGTGGCAGTGGCGCCAGTACTCGACCTCGCAGTCGTGTTTGCTCAGATCGATCATTTGATCTCCCATTTCTCCGGGCACCTCTCAGGTGGCACTGGCTCGAAGCCCTGCTCCATGCCGCACATCGCGGCCTTGGTGATGATGCAGGGCCTGCCGTTGTAGTTGAAGGCGTAGTCGTTGCCGTCGTTGCAGAAGCCCAGAGCTGGGATCATGTCCTTGGGCGGCTTCTCGTGGGGCTCAAGCGTGACGTGGTGGAACGGGAAGATCCTGTCCTCCGCGCCGCTGGCCGTCTTCTTCTCTCCGCCGATCGACACGTCCCAGAACATGAAGTGCCCACACTGTGTGCCCCTTCCTGACCTGATGACGACTCCGATCATCTTGCGCTCCTCGATCCATTCGACCCCTTTCAGGGTCTTGATCTTCTGCTCGATGCCGATCCACATCTTGCTGAGGTATCTCATTAGTCATCCTCCTCATTTGGCCCGTGACCGTACGACCACTTGAGTCCGACATAGTAGTCGAACGGAGTTTCTTTGGATCGCAAAGGCTGTGATCCGAAAGAGTAGTCCACCGAAACATCCGGCAGCTTCTCTCCCGGAGCAAGTACACGCTCCCCAGAGGATCTGCTCCTTACTAGCTCCCTCTCCCTCCTTGACCTTTCCTTCTCCTCTTCGATCTGCTTCTTTGTCATCGGTTTGGTCGACGCCGCTTTTCTCTTATGATCCTCTATCTCTTTTATGCAACTCTCGCAGACCCAGTTGACCCGATCATCCCTAACGCTATACAGACGTAGGTCGTCCTTGTCTTCCACACAGTGCCGACACCACGAAGTCTTGGGAGGAGTCTTAGCTCTGCTCATAAGTTCCACACCTTCTTGATTAGCTTCCTCTTCTCGCTACCGGCTTTGAGTTGCCACACCGTCCCCCGCCACAGATTGATCCCCAGTGCTTGTATAGGACTGCTCGTTACGATCTTAAATCTCTTTCCATCTATGTCGACGCCGGTGACGTGGTACGTGTCGCCTTTGTTGTGTGTGATATTCACCATCGCCTCCTGAGATTCGGTAGTGGGAAGTCAGGAGGGACGACCCACAGGTGTCGGATGTTCTCTTCGTAGACCAGGTCCTGCGCAGCAGGGTAGATCTCGATCGCCACAGTCTCCTCTCCAGCGACCTCGTTCTTGATCTCCTGCAGGTCATCCCACGGGATGCCGTCCTTGCCGTCCCAGCGCCGCACCTTGATGTGCGTGCCCCAGATCCTGGGCGTGAGCCGGCCATCGAGATGCTGGACCTCGTACTTGTTCGCGTCGTAGCCGTCCATTTCTTCCATTCCCTTGGTCAGCCTCACGCAGCTCGCCCAAGATATCTGTCGGGTCGGTTTTTCCGTCGTCGTGCAGTTCAACCACTGACGAGAGCTCTACCTCTTCTTTCCAGTACACGACGTATTTCTTAGTCTTGCAGTTCTTCTCTCCCATCTTCTTCGATCTCCATATCCTCTTCCGCTACGTCACAGAAAACGATGGCGGGTTTTTTGTCTTCTCCCCAAAGGTACACGTTGCTGTACTGGGATATAGCCGAAAGCGCGGCTTCCACGGCAGGGTCTTCGCAGGCAACAGGTTCTCTGCAAGTATCTATGGGTAGCTCGACGACAAACCCAACATTTGCAGCCACACACACCGTTACATAATCTTTTTGTTTGTAGTCATCCTTCATCAGTATCCTCCTTTTTGGATGCTATCGAACACCCGTACATTAGCGCGTCGTACCCGCACTTTTCGAGATAGTCAGCTAGTGGTTTGGCTACGCGCACTTGGAGAATGGCGTATTCTCCTTTTTGATCCCCGCCGACACGGAAATGGTCGCGAGGTAGCTTATAGATCTTGTCGATGTGTTGTTTGAAGGAAGAAGTCTCTATCTCCTGCAAGGATTCGTTGTAGCACTCGGGGCAATGCAGATTGTCGTTGCCTGCATTGAATGCCATCACTTCTCCGTGTTTGCCGCAATGTAGTTGCATCTCTGTATTGGCTTTGGCGGCAGTCGTCAGCCTTTGGACAAAACAGCTGTTGTTTTTTTCTGCTACTACTCTTTGAACCTCTTCATTCATGACGTTTTCTACTTGTTCGGGTGTAGCAACACGACCGTGCTCTTGCGCGTCTTGATCTACGTAACGGCGAAAGGCTTCCCATAGCACATCGAGGTCCTCCGCATGCTGGCCGTAGTATCTTGTTAATTTTCCTATGGGGTACATTCGGTGACCCGATAAGTCTTCTTCCTTCTGTCGTGGCGTAGATCTCGTTCGGCGTATAACGTCATCTCTTTTGTCGGCCGACTCTTTGTCGGTGGTTGGGTTTTTCAGCATGTTGTAGTGATGTAGGCACAGCCTTTGACCCTGAGGGAGAAACCACGACGCTAATGACCCACACTCTGGAACCATGCACGAAGGGTCTCCGTCTTTTTCAAGGCTCAGTTCCTTTTGCGGGATAGGTCTGACCGAAAACACGTTGCAGATAGAGAAATGTTCGCCGGCATTGATCTTGTCCTCAATGACTTTTTGCGCGACTTCGGGGGTGTCGTCAGCCAGATCTAGCATGACTTGCATTATGATTTCGTAGACGCGTTTGGTGTTTTTACTCATCTCTCTTTAGTCCTCTCACGGGTACTTTTCGCAGTTCGGGTCTTCGTCTACTTCTTTGATGCACACGGTGGGTTCGGCTCCCAATCGAGCCTCTCGGAGTTGATCGGGGTAGGAGATACGCAGCATACGAGCTGCTGTTTCTTTATCTGGGAAGCGGTAGGGATCTTCCCCTCCTGTGGGGCGTACAGGTTTCCACTCTTCGTCTACGCGAACTAGCATCACCCAACTCATTCTTCCTCCATTTCTCCATGTTCTGCGTCAAACAGATCGCATCCTTCTTGGTCTGCTACGGCCACAGCTGCGTCAAACATCTGTGCGGTGAAGTGACCGAACTCTAGTTCATGCGACGGGCAATCACCGTCAACGCCTTCTGCGTATCCGGCCACTGAGACTTCATCTGAGCAAGGCATGTGGAAGCAGATACCGCAGCGAGTGTCTTTGAACAGACGTCGGGCGATACTCGCTTCCGTGTCGTCAGCGGCGTCTACGTGCTCAGCGAGCTCTTCTAGCGAAGAGATGGCGCGTACTGGGTCAAACTCTATTCCGCCACAGTTCGGGCATCTGTCACGGTAATCGTCGTTCGGCATTGGGTACACGGTTCGGCAAGTCAGGCACTGTTGCGCGTTTGGTGGGTACTTCTTGTCAGGATCGATAAACTCTTTGATCATTTGACCTCCCGTAGATCAGGCAGCTTCACTCGATGATCTCCGGTGGGATGTACTCCGTCGGAACGCGAGCGTCCTGGTGGCAGATGACGCAGACCTTTTGGTCCGGGTCTGCTTTCAACCTGTAGATCAATTTTACGTGCTCCGCCTTGCAGAAAGAGCACGTACCTACTTTTTCCATCCTCGAGACGAAGTAAGGCACTAGTTTTTCTTTCTTCACACCGTTGTCGTATTGTTCTCGCACCCAGTAGTGGCCTGACGCGACGGCTTTGTCATAGACCTCTTTTGGACCGATCCCGAGCTTCTCGTAGTAGTCGTCTCGATCACGGTGCGTTGAGACTAACGAGCCATCGGGCATCGTGTAGAAGAAGACGAGATCACGCTCGTACATGCTTTTGGTCGCGTCGTACCAGCCCTTGACGTAAGCTCGCACCCATTCGGGGCAGCGCTCCAGGCTCTGTATGACTGCGACGTAATGTTCTGTCAGTTTGGCTGAGCTCATCCCCGAGATCTGTAGCCGGGAGAAAGTGTCGGCGAGCTTGCAGATCGCTCTCGCCTTGTAGTTGATCGACGTGTTAAGGTGCATCCCCATGGTTATCTCCTTCTTCTTCAGATGATGACCTCTTGCTCTACTTCATCGCCTTTCGTGGGATTGGGTAGGGCCAGTCCATGACCCGGGCTCCCCATCTCGGTAGCCTCACGGCTTGGTGAGATGGCAGGGGCTCCACGTTCGTGTGTTCGTCCCACTCACCGGCCCACGCTTTGTAAAGCCTGCCAGTATCGTCGATGTACGCGGCGGGGCGGAGGATGATCTCCGTAGCCGTACAACCTGCGAAAGAGCCCACCCAACGTTCCATGGCGCCGTCAGGCAGCGGCACGTCGATCCAAAGTCCGTGGCCGATCTCTAGGCTCTGAAGGTCCTTGTCCTTGTCCCTGTCCTTGTCCTTGTCCTTGTCCATGTCCCTGTCCCTGTCCTTGTCCTTGTCCTTGTCCATGTCCATGTCCCTGTCCCTGTCCTTGTCCTTGTCCTTGTCCATGTCCCTGTCCCTGTCCTGGTCCTGGTCCATGTCCTTGTCCATGTCCCTGTCCCTGTCCTGGTCCTTGTCGGACGTGAATCCGTACGATGATGTTGGACAGCGGTGACCTGGACGACGCCTAGCATCTCCAGGGGGACCCAAGCTGTGAGGTAGGCGTGAGGCATGGCGCCGGATTCCATCAGAACGTCGGCAGCGACGAGGGCCTCATCTCTGTTGGTGTCTTCAATCACGGGCACACCGTATTGACACCCCACTTATTGGGATCCCAATCCTTGGCCATTCTTTCGGCTGCGTGGGAAAAGAGCATCGCCTGATCGTTCATGGCCCTGCGGAATTGCATCTGGTGGTGGTTGTGCCCTTTTGATCTCTCGTCGTAGGGAGAGAGGCCCTCGATGAGGTTGCGGGTGACCAGCTGATGCAGGGCGAGGTACATGGCGATGTCCCCACATTCGCTGTCCTTGTAGATATCATCAGCTGTGACCAGCTTCTTTTGATCGATGTAGTGGAGAACCCACCACTTTAGCTCCTCTGCTTCTGCGGAATTGGTACCGGAGATGCGATCTTTCGAGAGCTCTTCCTCCCTGATCATCTGAACACCTTGATCCTTCCAACGGTGTTGCCGTTGATATCCAGTAGCTTGTCGTCTGACTCCAGGGCTTCGCAGATGCAACGCCCGCTCCGCTCGAGCTGGTTGAAGATCTTTTGCGGGATGGCGTTGAGGAGGCGAGGAAACTCGGTCTCGAAGTCGTCATGCAGAGCTGCGTCGTCGCAATCTATCTCGATAACGATTTTCACTCTTCTGCATCTCTGACAGTTCATTTAACTTCTCCCGTCTCTAGATCGACCCAGCCCACGAAGCGATAACGCCATCCGAGACCATGTTCGGTATCTGGGTATTGAGCTGGTTTCTCTTTGAAGGTGTTGCTCGGGCCTACTGCCAAAAACTGGAGATGCCCGCAGTTGTAGCTGTCTAAGGCCAGATTTTGGTAGGCAGCCCACTTAGTGTCTTTGTGATTGTACGGGCTGTCCCTCATTTGCTCTAGTGCTTCGGGGGAGGCTTTCTCTTCTCCCAGTTTTTTGCTCTTCTCCACGAATCCTCCTTTGTGGGCCAGTAGTATGGAAGACCCGGTTCTACTAGACGCGGCAGTTTGTCTTCGTAGAACTCGGGGTTCTTCCGTAATAGGTTGGAGCAGTGTGAGTCATGGAAAGGTGGGAACCCCAACCACGGCGGCATCGGTATGTCGTGTGGGTGCTCTTCCACGAGTATTAGAGGCATAGTGTTCCTGCAGCCGCGCAAGATCCATTCGGCGATCATGACGTTACCGTAATAGGTCAACGCGAGTTCGTATCCTTCCCACATCAAGACGGCCGGGTGTCTCTCCCATTTTCCTCCTTCTTGTAGTGTCTTGAGTATCTGCCGAGATTCTAGGCGTTGTTTACCCAGACGACGGAGATCTAGTATCTTGGCTGACTGCGCGAAACCTGGATCTGGCAGGAAGGTCTGCATCGAGGATATCCTCCAAGGCTGTCTCCACGTGTTGCTGATACTCCTTCGTGAGATCTATTGGGTTCCACATGTTCTCTTCCGTAACAGTCCCTAGGAGTCCTCTAACGTCGCCGTTCTTGTCCTGTACCAGCATGGGGCGGTAATCGTCAGGATAGGTTGGGTTATTGATCGGACGGAAGATGACTGGATAGACTTCGTCGAGCAGCCCCTCGACGATATCGAAGTAGGGCTCACGCACGTAGTAGCGTCGCAGTGTATCAGTCTCAAAAGGTAGGACACGGAGACCGTGCGACTTGAAGATTTTTGACTCGTCTTCTTTCAGTTGAACGAGCTCAGCATCCTGGTAGATACCTGTACCGATCAAGATGTCCATCCAGGACCTGCGGTAGATATGTCGGATGATGTCTCGTTTGGTTTCGCTCAAAGCACAGATGCGGTCTGCCTCATCCTCCAAAAGCGTCACATGCCGCCCATTCAGCACTTCCTCGTCGAGGAATCTCAGACCAAAGGACCAATTGCAGACGAAGAACTCATTCTTCCCAGATCGAACGCCGAAGAACTTATCGTCTCCGCACTCCTCTCTTGCGGATTCCAGCTGTTCCACTAGATCAGCTGTCAACATTTTCGGCATCCTTGCGCACCCAGCTATCATAAGAGCGTTTGTCTCGCACCTGTAGAGCGGCAAGCTCGCAGAGGCGGTCTAGCTCGCTCTTATTCTCCGAAGCCCGCTCTTTCATCTTCTTCACCAGCTCCAATCTTTCTGTCACTGTGAAGTGGACGAGCTGCTCCACTTTCCCTACACCGTCTTCTTCCAGAACGTAGAAGTCTTGACCGAAGGTATCCCAGACTTCAAAGTACAAGGGGTCCCCGTTTGAGAAGGACACTGCCATCTTCTCTTTAGCCTTTTTGACAGCTTCCATGAAATCTCTTGCTTGAACTAGGTGCTCTCCTGACTGCTTCACGATGAACATCGTTTCCTCCTGAATCAATGGCGGCTAACTGCCGCCTCAGTGCACTGTTGCTCTTATACCGATCGACGACGGATACTTGCGTAAGCAAAAAGTTTCTGTTAGACGGGATAAGGCGAGCGGAGAAGGAGCAACATAGCTATGGCAAACAAGGAGACAATCGAGATTGTGATGAGTCTCGACAAAGAAGGTTTCCGAAGGTTGGCGGAGAAAGAGCCTGTTAAAGCAGCTGACAGTCTGGGGGCCGAGATTCGCGCATTCGAGAACTGGATGATGGGTCAAGGAATGGAGCCCTTATCTTCCGTAGAACAGCAAATCCTTCGGGAGTACTTGGGGTACAAGATCGTGACATGATCTCCTCCTGGATCGTGTCAGTGGGCCGCGCGGTACTCCTCAGCGCGGCCTTTTTTAGCTGAGACACGTACACTGTTGACATTTTTGAACAAGTGGTCACACTGACAGAAGAACCATGAGATCGACGAGCGTTATTCGAGTGACATTCAGGGATGACCCGTGGGGTGTGTTCCGTTCCTCGAAGCCTACGTCGATCTTCTGACGGCCTGCAGAACATGCGGGTCGTAAAAAGGAGGCCCGTCATGTTACGTTGTGTACACTGCTGTGGCCGCGCGGTTCCTGGGTTGGCTCATCTCCACGGCGACCCCAGCAAGCATCTGTGCCGTTCTTGCACGAAGGCTTTGCTGCACGGGGATAAGGATTCTCGTAAAAGAGATCAAACTAGATCGCAAAACGCGGATGGTCTCGCAGCATAGTTAGGCCTTCTTCCTCTCTTTAGCTCGGTCACTCGATCGAGTAAGGAGATCTTTTACTTGATCTCCTGACCGTCATCCTGTAATGCTACCGCCCCATGAAGTTACTGGTAGCGGCATTGTTGGTTTTGGCCTCATGCGGAGGTCAGGACGTAGATCCAACTTGGGATGAGGCTTTCTGCACAGATGTAGTGTGTGAGGCACAATGGAAGTTGGGCGGAGACCCTTGGCGGGCATTGGTGTGCAATGAGGAAGCGTGCCGGTGTTACGAGGACATGTGGCAACACGAGTGCCCTCCTCTGCAACGCTTGGAATTGGAAGAGCTCAAAAGATCTGTTGGCTCGTGCTGCTTCGATTGATCTCGTGGTACGATAACGCTGCGCCGGCTCACTGCTGCCCAACGCTGACGTACGGTCGAGGGTACCCGCTAAGAAAACACTGGCGGGCGGCGCTCACGTCCCCCCTTTTTGCAACCTAGGTAAAAATTTGAGTGTCATGTTGGGGTGCACCTGACTCGGATACTTACGTCCCTGATATGCAGGGGCTGCCGGTACTGAACACCCCGACACTCGGGATGTCGATCTTGGAATCCAGTTGCCCGAATTCTCCTGACCACCCAGGCTCAGCGGGACTTCGTTGATCGTCGTGCGATCGTCCATTGCTGAACATAGACCTTATAGCTAAAAAGGGAGCGTTTTTTCACGCCCCCTCCCTGCCGTCAGAGTCTCTTTGTTCGCCTGGACGGCGAACAAGAGATCTCCTTGAGGCGGGACTGCCAGATCTTTGCCAGCTGCGCCCCCACCTCGGGCGGGACCGGCGCTCCAAGGTGGGCGTACAGCTGAGTCAGCATGACCAAGTCGGAAAAGTCCTTCTCCGACTTGGTCACGACTACTTCGTGATCTCCGAGACTGAGGAACGCTATTTCCTCAGTTCCGAGATCGCAGAGTTCGACCTGGAGGACTGTTCCGTCCTCCAGGCGGAACTTGGTCGTGGACACCATCCTGTCCACGACCTTCTCCGCCGCCTTTCCGACGGCGACGGATTTCGCCGCCGGCGCCAGCAAGGAGGCCGCGATCCCGAGAAGGACGAGACCCTCAACGATCATATAATTCCTCCTTTCTCACCAAAGATCTTATACCCTCCGATAGTGGAGTGTTTGCGGGCTTTTTGATAGGCTAGTCTAGCCGCACTGTAGGAGATCTCCGAATGCCCGTTACCAGTCACCAGATCAACCAAATGATCGCTGGCCAGCAGGCCATGTTCGGTAACACAGCCACGTACGCCCAACAGATTTCTCCGATGGGTCAAGCGATGGGAGTGGCTCCTACTTACGCCAACCCCTATGGCCCGATGATGTCTCCTGGGGCGCAGGAGTTTAATCAAGGTGTAGCAGCTGCCCCGGGGATGATGAATGCTGCAGCGAGTTATGGTGCGCCGATCGTAGCCGGTGCGGGGATGATGATGGGCGGCACTGTCGGCAGGATGTTAGACCCCTTTTCCGGTGCGATGGGCGGGTTTGCGCGTGGTGTAGGTTGGCGATCGGGGGCAGGTATTGGGTCCAATCTGGGCATGGTAGCCAGAGGCGGTCTTGGCGGCATCGCCCGCGGGATCGGCATGGGGGCTTTAGGTGCTCTTCCTGCGTTAGGTCTCTATCATGCGGGGAGCTACGCGGTTGGTCAGATGGCACAGGGGGCACAGTTCCAAAATCAAGTTGGATCGATGTTGCAGAACACTTTCCGCTTTACGAATCCCGAATCGCGAACGGGGTACGGTTTCGGACAAGTGGAGCAACGGCAAGTCGGCCAAATGCTTCAGACGATGGGCAGCAAGGACATGATGTCGACTCCGAGTGAGCTCCTAGGGATCATGGGTCGGGGAGCTCAGATGGGAGTCTTTCGGGGCGTACAGGACGCGCGGGAGTTTCGTCAGCGGTTCACGAAGATGAAGGACACGCTGACGGAGATCGCCAAGACGTTCAACACGACGCTCTCTGAGGCATTGCCGTTCTTCCAGCAGGCTCGCCAGCAAGGTTTTTGGACACCGCAGGACATCACGAGGCACGCCGCACAAGTAAGGCAAGTGCAGGCCAATACGGGGATGAGTGCACAGCAATCCCAAGCTGTGATGGGCATGGGAGCCCAGATGGCCAGGAGGATTGGTGGGACGGGGCAGCAGGGTTCTCAGATGATGGCCCGAGCGCAGATGATGGGTGGGGCGGCGTTGTTTGGCAACGTGGTGAGCTCGAGGACGTTAGGAGAGGCCGGGTTCGGTACTGGTGCTGAGGGAGCTCAAAACCTCGGGACAATGCTAGCTGGGGCTACCGCGCGGTTCGCTCGCTCGAGGGTTGGGCGGTGGGCTTTAGCCTCGATGATGGACCGCGAAGGTACCGGCCTAGATCCCGCCAAACTACAACGGTTTATGGCTGGCGGAATGAGTGTCGGCGAGATAGGCCGTTCTGCTCGGCGTAACGTCTCGGGAAGACGGGCTTATCAGTTCGTAGGAAACGAGGGGGAGCTCCGGGGAAAGCTGGCGGCTCAGGGTCCGCAGGCAGCTTTGGGCATCGTCCGGAGTCTGACAGGGAGCCGGTTGTGGGGAGGGGGAGCTAGAGACCGCCTAGTAACCCGTAGAATCATTCAACGTTTTATGGGTGGCAATCGCCGACAGGCTGACATCGTGGCCAAGCTGGCCCGCGAAATGCCCCGAATGATGCAGATTCAGGCTGCTCGTTCTGAGGCCTCCATCGATGCTCAGGGGAGGCAACGCGAAGAGCAGATGGCGAACACCTACGAGGGTTTCAAGCGGCGGATAGGGCAGTGGTGGAGACAGAACATTGACGGCCCTCTACGTGAGGCAGGAGCTGATTTCTCTTACCAGGTGGGAAGAACTTGGCAGCGCTTCTCCGACCGATTGCTGGGCACGGGGGGACGCGAGAGGGGCATTTCTGCGGAGGCCGTCAGGGCGATGGTCCGGTCAGCGGAGACCGGGAACAGAGACTACTTGTCTGCTGGGTTTGGTCCGAGAGACATCATGGACCGGGAGCTCGGTCAAATTAAGGGTGGGTACGTGGGGCAAGCGGGTTCTGCTCAGATGATGCGGCTCGGATTCCGACCGGTGTCGGGTAGCAGAAGTTGGGCTTCTCGCGGGGCAACTATCGGCATGGGGTTGTTCGGAGCTGTGGGCGCCGCGGTTGGTGGGGCTGCTGGTTGGGCTGGGCAGCGTATTTTTGGGCGCGGTCGCCAATTTAGTTTGGCGGATATTCGGGAGAGGGAAGCTCTTGGAAGAGCTTCGCGCGGGATGGTCGGAGTGGGGGAAGCTAGGGCTCTTGGATTCGGTGGGACTGAGCAGATGAGGGAAGCTCTGGGAGGAGCGGGAGCGCAGCAGGTGCAGAAGTATTTGCGCGGAGCAGAAGTTTTGAATCTCCGAGGACGGATGGGGATGGGGGCTCTCGGGCAAGAAGAACAAGAGCAGTACGCGACTCAAGTCATTCAGAGGATCCAACAAGGTCGTGCGGGAGGGCAGGCCCAACAACTGTTCGCGGGTCTTAGTGGTAGGAAAGCCACTGCTCGTCTCATGGCGATGCAAGGGAAGGCTCGGGGTGAATTTACTGGCTTCACTGGTTTGGAAGGATTGCCTTCTGGAGGGCAGGCTCGAAGGGAGGCGATCGAAAAATACGAGGAGGGCGCCACAGAAGAGCTAGCCGGAAAGTTGCTGAGCGCTCGGGACATCATGCTGGGTGGAGAAGAGGTTCCTGAACGAGGTATTGAGGAGTTGAAGAAAGACTCTCGGGGTAAGAGGGCTATGCTCCTCTTCGCTCGTGCGCGGGCAATACGCCAGGACATGAAGACTACCGGGAAGGGAGATCCTGATAAGGCGAAGCGGCTCGAAGATCAAGCAAGAGGTCTACTGCGTGAAGTGAGTAGGGATGGAAGCACTTCAGAGAGGATGCGTGACGTGGCTATCCGCATGCAAGATCCAAATAACCCCCAGGCTGAGGTCATAGCCGACTTGATGGGTAAGCTGGGCGCTAGTGCATGGATGAAGGACCGCCAAGCCGTCGACGATACCCTTCGTAGAAGAAAGGTACGTTTTAGAAAGACGCTGGGAGAAGGCATAGATCTAATCCGCACTGCTGGTGGCGGAGACACTAGTTTGACACAAGCGTTCACGGAGGCCATGAGTACGGGGGGACTGACTCCAAGTGCTCAGCTGAATAGGTTGTCACGTCTTGCTCAAGCAGCAGCCGACGATCCTGAGAAGGCTCGTCGAATGAGCGCTATTCTTCAGGAGAAGGGTTTGTCCGGAACTGACATCGGTTTGGTTTTGTCGGGGGCTTCTAGGGTGAAGGAGGAGGCTCAGGATTTTGGTATCAGTAGGGACATCGAGGAGGGTGAGAAGATATCCCGCAAAGCTAAAACAGGAATCCATCGAAGGCTGGCTCAGCTCGGCATCTCGGGTTTAAGTCAAAAAGAGTTACGGAAAGTGACCACGGGTCTTATCCGTGGCACCGATACAAGTATGATACGAGAGCGGCTCAAGGCTAGAGGTTATGAGGAAGAGGATATCGACCGTATGGTCGGTGAAATGCGTGGGGGGTTGACAGTGGGCGAGCAAACCCGCATCGGCGTCAAGAGAGCTGTTAGCGGGGCAGTGAAGAGCTATAGCGTCCAGGTGGCTAAGAGAGCCGGTTTAGATCCACAGGATCTTTCTGCGGCGGGTATCGATCCCAAGGAAGGGAAGATGGTCACTGAGCTCAAGACACAGACCGTAAAGCTAAACCAGGTTGTTGAGTATCTCGGTGCGATATCGAGGGACGAGAAAATACCAAAGAAAGGCAAGAAGAGCGGCTAATGCCTAAGCCTAAAGCAGGAACGAACAAGTACGCGGTCAGAAGCGAGGTCTTCTTTCGCATCCCCGTCGCGGACGGGACAATGCGAACGGTGATTGTACGTGACTCCCTGGCTGTGGAAGACCCATACTTGAAGCTGGTTCGCGCGAAGCTCTACGATGTTCTTACGGGGGAAGGCTTCAAAGTGGAGGAGACCAGTCGTCAGATCAAGGACGATCTGATCAAGGTCAACATTCAGATCTAGGAGAATCGATGGCTACCTACATCGAGATGCGAACCGACGGCTTCAAGCGCAACCTAGATCTCATTGCTGAGAGAAAGGCGCTAGATTTCCTCGGTGTACGTCGTCCTCTACGCGGCATAGAGATCAAAGAAGACACTTACGCTGTCATCAAGGTGATTCGATCTGACGGTAGGGAGATCCCTCTCGTGGACTCTGGATCTATCGTCACGTCGCGCAGCCAAGGCATTCGAGGTAAGGCAGAGGAGCTTCGCGAAGTCCCGCCAGAAGGCGGAACATTCAACTACTCCAATTTCATCGCTCAGCAGATCGTAGACGCACGAGAAGAGAAGCAACAGATCGTCGAGACATTCGGCGAGCCCTACGTGTTCTTCTACGGCGAGAAGCCGCGGTTGATGCAGGTTCAGGGTCTTTTGATGAACACGTTGGACTTCAACTGGAAGAACGAGTTCTGGAAGAACTACGAGACGTATTTGCGGGGCACGAAACTAGTTGAGCTTGATGCTCGGATCTACTTCTACTTTGACGACCAGATCGTAGAGGGATATGTGCTAAACGCGCAAGCTTCGCACAGCGCAGATTTCCCTTATCACGTTCCTTTTCAGTTCACGGTGTTCGTCACGGCTCATACTTACATTGGGTTGCTTTCGAGCTCGAGTGAGTACCCGGTATCGGCCAATGTGAACATACCCGCGAAGGATCTGCGACAGACTGAGTTCTTCGATCAAGCGGTCAAGAAGCTACGGGACACACAGGACAAGGAGCGGGCCAAACGCGAGGCTTTAAGCACCACGTTCGCAGTCCGGCAAGCGATCGAGAGAGCTCAAGTTACTGATGTAGACAGCAAGGCTGCTATTCAAGGAGCCATCTTCCGCGGACTCGGTCAGTTCGACGTGAAGGTCAACAGGTTCCTGGACAACGTCAAGACCTACTTCTACGGCCGCAGGACTGTCGTGCCGCAAGGCATCGCTGGGGCAGAGGTGTACAGTGGGAGCGCGACATACGCCAACAAGGCCACTTTTCCTGGTACGTACCCAGAGCGCAAGTACCCCATCCGCAGTAAGATCACCGACAACACAGACGAGTACATTGGTGGCGGTGGAGCCACGACTCCTATCGGTGTGATGGAAGGGCAAGTTGTAGACAACGAGGTTCCTGACGGGCCGAGTATGGAGCAGAAGCTACGTGCGGAGCTTGCGAAGATGGGAGTCGATGTCTCCCAGCCCAGTAAGATGCAGAACTGGAGAGCAGAGTTCACGCATACGATCACTAAGACTGCCGACGAAGTAGACTTCGCAGCAGGGATCGCACTTCACGGGACGGGAGCGATTGTCAACAAGAGTGCACAACTGTACGACCTCTTGAAATCGCTGCCCGGGGCAGCTGGATCTACCATCTTGGGTTCTGCGGGCGTAGTAAGAACGCCTTTCATCCCGTGATCTCATGGCTCAAGGGCAATATCTTCATCTACGTTTGTTCCTCGAGGGAGTAGAAGTTCCCGTGGTGGCTGCGTCTATTCAGATGACTGCCAATACTCCTGCTAGCGCCAGCATCCAGATCATTGCGACAGACAAAGTCTTAGATCTTCTTCCCCGAACAGTGGTCCACCTTTTTTTCTACGACTATGTCCAGGCAGGGAACGCCGCAGTAGATCATGAGGTACTGGGTGGTGACGAGGCGGTAGACTTCTTGAACTCTCGTTACAAGCTCCTCTTCATGGGTGAGCTAGTGACAATCAAGTTTCAGAAGCAGTACGGGTCTCGCGCAGTGGTTTTGGAGTGCGCCGATTTCAGCAACTATTGGGACACCACGTTCCAGTACAACTTCGGTGGATCTCTTTTCGGCGGTCGTCGGAAAGCAGCTTTCATCGGCGCCAACTCCAACTTCTTCACCAGCCCGCTCGGTCACGGTACGGGGACTATCAGCCGTCTCCTGAACGGGAGATCTGTGAACTTCCCCAAGTTGCGCGGTCTGCTAGCCGGTGTAGTACGGATGCTAGAAGCCATAGGTGGTAGCTACTATGGCCGTAACTCATTTAGGGGAGCCAACGACTTCACATCCATAGCCGAGCTTCGGGTAAAGGTCCTTCAACAAATCACGGCCGCAGAGGCTGACACAAGCACGGCACGTTTGTTCGCACGCAAGGCGTTCAACATGTGGATGAATCGATCTACGGGGAGTCTCGGTAAACTCGTATCCTTTCGGGGGCTCGTCAAGATCTGTTTTGGGTTCATCTTCCACGAGGTCTATCCCTGCCCGGTGGCCAAGTTCATCCCTTCGAGCACGAGGAAGGAGCGCAGGCGATATTCTGTGGGGCTCAAGAAGACAAGCAAGTACCGCGGTTTCGCCGCCAAGGCAGAACTTTGTCGAAATCTCGCACGCGAGGCGCAGCAGAACTTGACCACCTGGAAGAATTCTAGGGGTAGCGGGGCCACGTTCTCTTTGGTGCGGGAGGCTGCCCGCGTGTATCTCAATTCGTGGAGCGCTTTCCACAATTCGGTCCAGCAGCTCTGGGCTCAGGGTATGGCGCAGGGACCGAAGAAGGCGCAGAAGAACCTGTCCTTGCTCCGTCAGCTATCTGTAGAGATTAGATCTCTTTCCTACTTTACAAGGGAAATTCTTAATGCAGACCCGGAAAGTCCCGTCGTCAAAAGAAGGATGGGGACCCTGGATCGAAATTACAAGGGGATCAACAGCAGATACTCTGAGGCGATCTCTGTCCTTTCGCGGATACTGGGGGTGAAGTTTGGTCGGAATCGGTCGGTGGAAGTATCTCTTGTATCACGGGTGAACAACCAGATCTTCCGCCCAGATGTTTGGTACACCGCGCCTCCCAGATGCAACGTGCTCTTCCCAGAGCATTACGAGACGTTCAGCTTCGCCCGGCAATATCTACGGGAGGTCAGCAGGCTCGAGCTCCAAACGCATAACGAGATTCTGGGTAACGACGCCCTATTCAACGGACGCTACTACGCCCCGAACGTAGAGGACGTGAGAAGAGGGGTCAAGCTGTCCAGTCGTCGCTTCGCAAGATTGATCATGGATCACGAGTTGTACACAGGCATCATCCCGATGTTTGAGAACCTTAGTGAAGCTAACTTGTTTGCAATGAGATCGGGAAAAGTTCGCAAGGCAGGAGCCAAGGTCGGGTACGCTCAACGAGCGGTGAACTTCCAGTATTTCAAGTACCGGTTTGAGTCTCGGGGGATGGAGGTAACTGGAAGGTTCAATCCTATGTTTGTCCCCGGCTTCCCGACATTGATCATCGACAAGTACATGGACGAGAGTGCCCTAGATATTTCTGCACTGAACCCAGAAGACCAAGTAGTAGAGCTCGGGTTATCTGGCTCGCTCACACGGAGTGAGATTCTCAAAGAACTTGTCGGCCCTCAGTATCTAGGCACGTGCGCTACTTTGATGCACTCCATCTCTCAAGAGGGAGGAAGGTCTTCCTACAACTTCACCCATTCACGTGTCCACAGGGAGAGTACTGAGTTCCTCGGTGTAGACAAAGCTACTGTGACCAAAGCTACTGGAAGTGGATCTAGCAAGAGTGTCGTTGCGGCGACTCCAGCCAATCCACCCAAGGTAGGTAAGAGGGGGATACGCGGTGGAAGGATCACACGGGTCAAGGATGTCACCAATCGAAACAGGAACAGCTACCTGAAGGTATGGGGTGAGAAGGACGCGAACAAAGTAAGGGTGGGTTCCTTCGACTACATCAATGCTGCGTACCAGAACACAGCTGCGGTGATCGGAGAGAACACCCAGACCACGAATGTGGACAAGTATCGTTTTCGCGCCTATGAGGTTACAGAAAGCCACACTCGATACAAGAGGGACAAGATCGATCTACCTATCGAGGAAGCTATTCGGCCTCCTTGGATTTGGGACGGGTGGGCTCCCCCGAAAGTATCAGAGACCTACGATCAACTTTTCGGTATTGGCGCTCTGACTGATATTGGAGGTTTCAATATAGCCCCCACGTCAGATTTTAACGAGGGGCACCGTTTCTTTGTTGGTCAGGATGATGTGTCTGGTCTTCAAGCAGAAGAGACGGGTAAGGCTTCTAGCAGAGGAAGGAAGTCAGCTCAAGCGAAACGGACCGACGCTAGAGCGGCAGCTAAAGCGGAAACGGCGAAGAACCAGAACGCCGTTCTGCTTCAGGAGCAAGAGAGGACGATCGAGAACTCGGTTGATTTCTTGATACGTTCGTACAGTTTCGTGAAAGTGAACAACCTTGACGTGGGAGACTTTCTTCGCGCCTACACCTGGCGCCCTGTGGCGACCATGGTGGACATCCTTGGCGGGAGCGATCTAGAGATCAAGAGGACGGAAAAGAAGGTCAAGAAAGTTGTCAAGAAAAAGTACCTCAAGCGCAAGGCTATAGAGGACACCTTTGACCTGAACAAATTCCGTGATCAAAGCATCCCAGGGGAACCCCAAGTCAGTGTAGCGCCCGTCACCCCACGTCCTGCTGTTTATGGGTATCGGTATGTGTCCCGTTACGTCACGAAAGTGGGTTACGAGGTGTCAGGTAAGGAGGGGTTCCATAGCCGCGCTTTCGGGGACGTAGAAGATCTCTTTGGGTTGGTCAGCCCTACGGTGAAGCGTGTCTTGGGGTTAAGCAAAAGTAAGCGCAAGGTGGCGGCTAAACTCGATGTCAGAAAGCGTAGACGCGCTGCAGTTCGCGACTATGTCGGAGAGTTGACGGGATCTAGAGGTCTGATCGGTTGATCTCTTGTCAGAGGACGCTTGGAAAGGGTATAACTAGGTCATGCAACTCTCTATTCTAGAAGGTTTTTACGACGAGTTGGAAAAGATCGGCACCTCTTACAGGATGGCGAATCATCTTCAGGCTCGTCGAGGAACGCGCCCCATCAGAGCGCACAACCTTTTGAGCAAGAGCTCCCCGGACATCACCGAACCGGAACAGACAGCTCAAGACCCAGATCTAGAGCAACCTGAGTCTGCCCAGTTAGTAGGAGAGGAAGATGAGGGTGCCTCCGTAGGCAAGACTGCATCCAGTGAGGATACCAAGGAGAGAGTAATGCGGGGATTCGTCAAGGCGCAGCCTTACGCATCTTCGGCTGCTAAAGCTGCTGTCCCTGCAGCTCTTTTGGGCGGTGTGTACGGAGGAAAACGAACGGCGAAGGCTTTTGGTACTGTAGGAGCTCTAGCAGGTTTGGCCAGTCAGGGATTACGAGATTGGGCAGAGAAGAACAAGCGTAAGTCTGTGGCCAAAGAGATCTTACGGCAGGGAGAGCGCTAATGCCTGGACGAGGAAGTTATGGACCTGGGGGCAAATGGATCTACATGCGGGCGAAGAAGCTTCGCAAGAAGAATCCTGACATGGAAGAGGGCACATCGTTCGCCATCGCTACGCAGCAAGCGCACAAAGTGGGCAAAAGTCCAAAGGGTTTCCGCACGCGCGAAGGCGTAGCAACGGCCAAGGCAAAGATGTATAAGCCCACCAAAGAGTATCGTAAAACGGCTATGCTGTCAGGCTTCTTCGACGAGCTAGAACGGGTTAAAATGAGTAGAGGAGCTGCTCATTCCCGCACAGGAGAAGGTCATGTTTCACAGTAGGGAAGACTTCATTCGCGCTATGGCGAAGATTGCGTACCAGACCGGAGATGATGACGGCAAGGTTGTCAAGGGAAAGCAGTCCGACGATGTCCCAGAGCTTCTTCAGCCCGACAAGGGCCCTGGGCAGGGAACGCGTGGCGAGGAGGCTTCGTCCAGCAAGGGCGTGGAGAAGGCGAGTAAAGAGGGGAAGCAGGACTATCTCTCTGATGCGTTTTCTGAGTTCGGCACCGCAAAAAAGCAGACTCAGTCAGATCTGCGTGCCTTGTTGAGCTCTTACTCGAAGCCGAGCGCTGATGGATCTAAGGCGGTAGCAGAGAAAACCAGTGAAGTGAAGCTGAGTGCGTTTGCTGACGAGATGCGGCAGATCTTGGAGCAGTAGATGTCGAACCCGCTCGATGACGCGCTCGAGTCCCTCGGCTATGGGGAGCAAGACCTTGAAAAGGACGGGTTTGCGCAGGGAAAGCGCAAACCCCTCACCGATCGTGCGCGAAAAGAGCTCCAGATGTGGCAGCAGTGGCAGACGAGCGGTAAGAGGCCAGAGCATCTCAGACCGTTAGTTCAGTCTCTGCAGCCATTGGTCAACAACCGAATGAAGATCTTTCAGCATCGGGTACGGGACATTCCTCCAAGTGCTATCCAGTCCGAGTTCCGTAATCAGCTGCTTGGCGCTCTGGACACGTTCGATCCGAACAAGGGTAAGATGTCGACCTGGATCAACTACAGGTTGATGAAGGCCAACAGGTTCATCAACACCTACCAGAACCCTGCCAGGATTGGGGAGAAGCGACTGAAGCACATCACTCAGTTCCAAACGGCGGAAGATACTCTTCGTCAACGTCTTGGGCGGTCTCCGACTGTGTTGGAGATCTCGGACTACGCGAAAATACCCAAAAACCAGGTAGAGATGTTACGTACTGAACTGCGTAGGTCCCATCCGGTGGGGCAGTTCGGAGACAAAGACCCCACGTCTTTTCAGATGTCGCGCACGAAAGAGATCATGAATTTGCTGCCGTACGATCTCTCTAATGACGAACGAGCGGTGTTTGAGTACGTTCATGGTGTAGCCGGCAAGCCTCGTCTTGGTACAGGAGACATAGCGAAAAGGCTCAAAATGAGTGCGCCAAAGATATCGCGTTTGAAAGGTTCCATTGCGGCCAAGTGGAAATCTTATGAGGGGTCGTGATGGCTACCGAAGAACTGAGAAAGACAGAGCGGGACAAGCGTCTCGACGCTCTCGAGGACGCCGTGAAGAAGTACGGCAACAAGAAGAAAGAGCAATTGGACGCAGATGTGAAGTTCATGAAGTCTGTGATCAAGAACAGAACAGGCGCCGGCAAAGTGGCCAACCAAGGCGTCACTGACTCGAAGAAGCTGTTGGCTGACAGTATCAGCCAGTTTCTGGAGGGGTAATGCAAGCGGAGGCAGAGAAGGTCCCGGCCGGGGGATCTAACAAGTCAGGGATCGTAGAGCTAACTCATGAAGAGGCAACTTCGATAGAGATCGTTCTCACAAAAGAACGTCTAGCTGCCGCAGAAGAGAAGCTAGCAGCAATCCAGTTGAGGGAGGCGCAGAAGAGGCTTATGGAGGTGGCGAGAGCCAAGGCGGTGTTGATGTCCAAGTTGGGGGACAGGCTGGGCGGGCGACTGAATAGCGCAAAGATCGTTGGCAAGCATCGGTTGGCTTACGAATTGGAGTAAGCCACGAGGGGTCTTCTATGGATGCTTTGATCAGCCCAGTCTTGAAATCGTATCTCACGCTAGGTGGTGGGTATGTCTTGGCGGTAATCTTCATTGCGCTATACATCTGGTCTTTGAGAGCTCTTCAAAGTGAGAGATCTCTGCGTGACAAGGACAGAGAGAGCAAGGACGAGCTCTACGATAAAGTCATCGAGATGTCGGAGAAGCAGACAAGAGCTTCTACGGAAGTGGCGGGTGTGCTGCGGGAGAACGACAAAACGTTGGACCACGTAGTGGCAACTCTCAACATCTTGACGGACAGGAGAAACCGATGACCAAGTCTGGTCTGACGCTTGGAGATCTCATTGTTCAGATGGGCTTCATCTCCCGCAGGCAACTGGAAGAGGCCACGGAAGATCTCACACAGTCCACTGAGGAGGAGAGGTACGGTCGTCTTCTTGTGGGACTAAACCTCATCACAGAACCGCAGCTTCGTGAAGTGCTGTCTCTGATGCGGGAGTTGGACGCAGAAGATAAGGGTAAGCGGGCTTCTGCGGTCCAGAGGTTGGCTGACAGCAACACGACGCACGTCATCAACTTCGCAACCCGCGTGCGCAAGAAGGCTGCGGCAGCTAGTATCAGAGCCCAAGAGAACAGACGGGAGACGGGGGATAGATTCCCCGCGATCACTCCTTCCATGTTGGGTTCGGAGGAGGGGTGACGTGGAGAAGAAGTTAGACCTCCTCTTGAAGGAGATCAGGACAGTCAAAAAGGACGTGGCTGCTATGGAGCCTGTGTTGCGGCAAGCTGCCGCCAACGCAGCTCTCGTAGTAGAAGGGTATCATCAACACGGTACCCGCATCGAGGAGCTGCAACGGCTCATCGAGCGCCTGCGTGTGAAGTGCCCTCTTCTCCGCTTGGATACTGCCGAATTCGAGAAGGTCTGCGGTGAGGTCGGATAGTGACCATCACACGTGGCACCGATGGGTTGATCCATCCCCCTGATGCTGGTCTGCACGATCATCATGCGGCGCCAACGTACGTAGAGATCAACGATACTTCCACATCCATCCCTCCAGGGTCGACAGCCAACGTTGACGTAACCCTTCCCCGTTCTGATTACCAAATAGCTCGTATTCTGATTCACGGTCCTAAAGTAGCTATTTTTTCGGGCCCAGCCAAAGAAGGTGGCTACGTCCAGGCCACCACATCATCTAGTGACGGTGCCGGAAACTGCGCTCGTGATGCTGGAGGGAGGCAGTACGGTGGAACTTGGGCGAAAGGTGCGGGCGATTCGATCTTGACGGATTACGTGTTTGACAACAACACTTCTTCGTCGAATAGATGGATCGCAGTACAGGACTGCTATATCACAGGGAGCACCCTCCGCTTCGTGATGAAGAATCGGTACGGAGGGAGTGCCACTGTGTGGATGAAGGGAGCGGCGATTCTGGAATGACGGTAGGTAAGCAACCAGACGGGATAACCGAGCACGATCTCTTTGTAGGGATTCAACCCCACGATCACCACCCAGAGGTGGAGCACGATCGCGTGCAGATCAATGGCATGTCCATCGCCCCCGGAGATCACGAGCACCGGATTACTTGGACTCGTGACGACCATTTAGTGACTGAGGTGGTGCTAAAGGGACCGTCGTCGATCATCGGAGCAGGAAGTCAAGGTGTTTGGGCTTGCGGGCATCAAACTTCTGGTGAGAGTACGTCGAGATCTTCTTCTGGTAGCGGGGTTTACACCTACGTCGCTTCATTCTCGCGCTTGCACGGGGACTCTTACTTATCCGATTCGATCTTCGGTACTGGTTGTCTCCTCAAGGATATCTACCTTGACGGCGATGAGACAGTTTTGGTGTTTCGCAATACGTACCCTTCTAGTAGGACGCTTAGGGCGTGGGGCCTCGTGACAGCGAAATGACTAAGACTATAGATCCATTGGTTCATGTGCTGAAGCATGCATCTGCAACAGGTGTATCGATAGACCAACACCACATTCGTCCTTCCTCAATTTCGATTTCTAACACGTCGCAGTCTATCCCCCCTCTTCCAGGAGGTCCTGGTGAGTGGGACGTGTCTGTGCCATTCGACGCCAAAGTGGCAATGTTGATCTTGAGATCTAACTGGCAGACGAATGACTTTGGTGGGAAAGGCGGGGGCCATTGGATCGCAACCCGTACAGCGTATCTGGACGCGTCTGGTTTCAGCCATGGAGGGCCGACGTTTTGGCAGAGTGGAGGGTACTTCGGGTTCAACACCAAACCAGGTACATCGCTCGAACTATCGGCTAGGATCTTTACCAGTTCGGGGGCCTACATTTCGCTAACCGACGCTTATTTAGCTCAAACTGGTCCTTCTAGTCGCGTGCTTCGCATGTCGTTCACCAACTACGGAGCTTCGTACTACACGCTTTACGCCGTGGGAGAGGTACAGATTTTGGGATGAAGGTCTCAAAGAATTGGAACAGGAAACCTTCCGATAAGTACGTTCATTGCAGCGTGTGCGGTCGCGATGAAGGGAACATTGTCCAAGACGATAATGAGTTGACCGACAACGAGGGACGGTGGGCCGACTTCTATCGCAGCCGTGGGTGGAGGTTTGAAGGAGGGAAATGGACATGTCCGATGTGCTGAGAGTTCTCGCAATTTGTACGGAGGACCCCGAGCTGCTTCTTGGTGGGATGGGGAGACATGTGCGAGAACTCTACAGGCATATGTCTCAAAGGGACGACGTGAAGATAGACCTATTGACGATGGGTCCCGGGCCGTTGACAAAGGAGTACGACGGGTACAACAAACACAGGTTTGCTCATCTGGTACCGCAAAAGCCCCCCATGCCTGGTTTGAGGTCTGTTCTCCAGAGCGACTTACAGATGATGCGGACGATGCTGGCATTGATTGCGGAAGGCCATCGTTGGGACGTTATCCACGCTCATGAGTGGAGTTCGGTTCAGGTGGCGCAGACCATTAGGGATGCGTTGAAGATACCGATTGTCTCCACCATGCACCTGTGCATGAAAGCCTTGAGAGTGTACGACAGGCCGATGGGCTGGAAGCAGGAGGGTGAGGAGACTTGGGACGAGATGGATCTATGGGTCTACAACCAAGAAGGAAAGCTCTTGATCGAGAACTCTGAATTGATCCTTTGTTCAGAGGCTTATGTTCGTATCGCTAAGGAGACCTATCCGTTGAGCGTTGTGGGGAAGGAACCCAACATGATCTACAACGGGATAAGTCTCGAGGAATGGTACCCGGGAGCCGGGAATAAAGAACTGGCCAGGGAAAAACACCAGGTCAAAACTTTTCGTCCCGTAGCCCTTTTTGTTGGTAGGATCGCGACCATGAAAGGGATTGAGTACCTTCTCAAAGCCATAAACGACCGCGACGTTGACTGGCAGATTGTGATCGCGGGGGAAGTCAATGCAGACACAGGTGCTGAAGACTGGTACGTGACGAAGGCGCTGCGTCGAGCCGAGAGACAGTTTCCCGAGCGCGTGCGCTGGATAGGATTTCAGAGGGACCAAGATCTAAAGGACATGTACGAGCTTGCCGATGCTGTGATCATGCCTAGCACGCATGAGCCATTTGGGATCGTGGCGTTAGAGGCGATGGCGATGGGCACACCCCTCATCGCCACCGACAAGGACGGGTTGGGGGAAATAGTTCGATCAAACGACGAGACGTTCGCAGAGATCATTCCTGCCAGATCTTCAGACGCCGTCAATGCAGCGTTAGTCAAGCTCCGACCTGAGAAAGCGCGAGCGGACTTGAGAGCGCGGGGTTTGAGGAGAGCTCGTGATTTTGGTTGGACAGAAATTGCCGAAAGGACCGTAGGCGTCTACCATAAGGCGGTGAATTCATGTATGCCTCATTAACAACACCAAAGCAGTCAGTCGCGATTGCCAGGGCTAGGATCGTGGCTTTGAAGATGGAGAACAATCCATTTCTAGGCACAAGGTGGATGGACATTTTTGTCGTGTATTGCTCGGACACAGTGCAATACGCTGAGCCGGAAAGCGGAGCTCTGGCTATCCATTTCCGTATCGAGGAAGGGAGGAACCCGCATGCCCAGAAGGTCTTTTTCGGTCAGACTCCTGGTTCGTCCGAGCGTGCTCTAGGGATTTGCGACACGTGTGAAACTTGGCACAACGTAGCTGGCGGATCTTGTCAGGAAGATGGTTGTGAAGGGACAGTAGAACCATATGACGGTCTGGATCGACTTTGTGGCCACACCCCGGAACAGGGAGTGTGTTGCGCGGAGGCCATCTTCGGTTCTCTCTACGACTTTCTGACGAACGAGATGGTGCCAGACCCTGATACGGGAGAGATGAAGCTGCTGTTGGATGCTTCAGTGGTGGAAGAGGAGTAAGCTGTGATCCTCCAGGCCGGTGACACCGATACCATTCAAACTTCTCCGCTACATGATGGAGATCCATCGAGCCCAACTACCGGCCTGTCCACAGTGCAATTGTTGATCTGGAGAGCCTCGGACGGGTACTTCTATGACTTCGACGACGATACCTTCAAGGCGTCAGGCCACACCGATATCGACCAACAGATGTCAGAGCTGGACGCCACTAACGCCCCCGGGGTCTATTACTACGACTTCGACACTTCGTCGATCACTAATGCTGTAGCTGCTGGAGACGCTTACCACTACTTCATCAAGGAGACCGGCGGCAATGCCAAAAACGTTCCGCAGACTGGGGCTGTGCAAGTCGGTCTGTGGGCGGACTCCATCGACGCAGACATCAGCTCTAGGGCGGCGCCCGGTGACGCTATGGACCTGGTTGCAGACGCCGTGGATGCTGATGCAGTAGCTGCGAGTGGTGCTAATGAGGTCCGTGACGCAATACTTGCAGACTCCACCCCGTTCAATGGAGCGGACGTGGGGGCGATTCTCACGGACACGGCTGCAATTGATGGTAGGTTGCCGGCAGATCCAGCCGACGAGAGCAACCAGATTGCGGAGCACAACACGACGCAAGCTGCCATCGCGGCACTGAACGACCTCTCTCAGGCTGATGTGCAAGCAGCTATGACGTCTCAGGGGTATACTCCTGGACGCGCCGCTAATCTGGATAATTTGGACGATACAATCTCCAACGTCCGATCTGATATTGCGGATATCGCGGCGGTGACTAGGTTCCGTACCAGTGCCCCATCACCGTTTGAAATCCCTTCAGCGGGATCGATCGTTTACAAGATCCACGTCAATCTGGAGGACACGTCAGGGAACCCGGAAGACCCAGATACGGACACGATCACTGTGGGGGTCACGAATCAGTCTGGCACCGACCGCAGCGCTAATCTGTCTTCTACGACAATGACGAAGCTTTCAGTCGGTCGTTACGAAGTGTCCTACACGGTCTCAAACGCTCATGCGATCGAGCAGTTGATATTCACTTTCACTTACGACGAAAGCGGCGTGACGTTCGTTAAGGACATGAGCCGTATGGTTACCGATTCTGCAGAGGTCGGGTACACCACGTCTGACAGATCTAGGGATAACCAGATCGCAATCGAGACGGCCGCCATCGATGCTCGTTTGCCGGCAGACCCAGCAGACGAATCGAATCAAATCGCAGAGCACAATACTACTCAGGCTGCTATCGCCGCCCTCAACAATTTGAGCATCGCTGATGTGCAGACAGCCTTGACGAATCAGGGTTACACCGCTGGTAGAGCAGTGAACTTGGACAATTTGGATGCTGCCATTTCGTCGCTCAATGACTTGAGCATCGCGGACGTGCAGACCGCTCTGACGAACCAAGGATACACGGCGGGAAGAGCGGCGCTCTTGGATAACTTGAGCGATCTAGATGCGGCTATCTCTTCCGTGTTGTCCGCTATCGGGGCTCTCAATGATTTGAGCCAGGCAGACGTCCAAGCAGCTATGACCGCGCAAGGCTACACGACTGTGAGAGCCGCCCTTCTGGATAATCTGGATGGGGCTATTTCCGCTGTTCCATCGGCTGTGGATTCCGTCCTCTCGGCGGCGCACGGTAGCGGTTCGTGGGAAACAGGAAGTGGAGGGACTACTGATTGGAGCTCCGCTGAGCGTGAGCAGATACGTTATCGCCTCGCTATGGATGGGGTGCAAACAGATCCAACCACGAACACAGGCACCATCGAGGATATCTTAGCGGATACGGCTGCTGTGGATTCCCGTCTACCAGTAGACCCAGCCGATGAGAGCAACCAGATTGCGGAGCACAACACGACTCAGGCTGCTATTGCTGCTCTCAACGATGTCGATCAATCGGACGTTCAAGCCGCTTTGACTGCGCAAGGGTACACCACAGTCCGCGCTTCGAATCTAGATAACCTGGACGTGGCTATTTCGTCGCTCAACAATTTGAGCATTGCAGATGTACAGACCGCTTTGGACAACCAAGGGTACACAACTGTTCGCGCGTCTTTGATCGACAATTTGGACGCAGCTATCTCATCTCTCAACAACCTGAGCGTCGCCGATGTCCAAACAGCGCTGGACAACCAAGGGTACAGCTCAGTGAGGGCTGCGCTCCTCGACAATTTGGATGCTGCCATCTCAGCTGTGCTCTCAGCAGTTGGAGCGCTCAACGATTTGAGTCAAGCCGATGTGCAGTCTGCTTTGGATACACAGGGGTACACCGCTGTGAGAGCGGCCCTTTTGGACAATTTGGATGCGGCGATTTCTGCTGTGCCGACCGCTGTGGACGTGGTTCTGACTGCAGCTCACGGTGCTGGTACGTGGCAAGGAGGATCTGCTGGGGGAGGCTGGACAACGGCGGAGAAGGAACAGATCCGCTACCGCTTGGCGTTGGACGGGTCGCAAACAGATCCCACTACAGATACGGGGACGATCGAGGATATTCTCGCTGATACCACCGATATGGTGGCTAAAATGCTCCGTGTTTTGGGGCTGAACCACGAGAACGCTTTTATCGACAACATGGTATTAGACGCGGATAATCAGCTGACGTCTGCTAGGATCCGTATCTACGATTCGAAGGCTAATGCCGACGCAGCCACTGATGGAGACAACTACACGACGGGATTGATCGCCTCGTACACCATGGAGTCTTCGTACACTGCCGTCGGCAAGCCGGATACGTACAGAGTCACCTTGAACCCCTAACTTGGAGACGCTATGAGCATCAGCCTGGTGACGCATGGATTCATTTGCTGGCGCAGGCCAGAAGATGATGTCATCCCTGCGTACAAGCCAGAAATCGTCAAGCGCGTGGAGCTGAAGCCGCAAGTGAGAGACGTCATCGCTCCCAGCGACCCGAGTGCATTGAAGCCCAAGATCATTGAGGCTGACGAGGAGTAGCCGTGGCCACCATCAAGATCAAAATCTACGTTGCAGAGTTGGCGAATGTCATGTCGCTCTACGACGCAATCGAGGTCCAGCGGTCTACCACGGCTCCTCCTACGACTACGGAAGTGGACCTGACAGAGTTGACTGCTCAACCGGCCGCGCTGACAGGGACCGAAGAAGGTCCTTTCATCGTCAACGGCAAGACCTTCACTTTCAAGGTCAACGGAACCTCTGTTACGGTAACCTTCACTTCCCCAGATCCAGTCGCGATTCCAGATGTAGTGAACGAGATCGCAGACGCTCTCACCCTAGCCGGTTTGGACGCTACGCCGTCTGACGACGGTACAGGGCAGCTGAAGCTCGAGACGGACAACGACGGCACGGAGTACACCCTAGAAATCGTCAGTGGAACAGCTCTAACGGAGCTCGGATTCACGGTTGGGGACAAAGACAATGGGGAGGCGGAGCATGTAGCTCTGCAGGCTGGCGTAGAGGAGTACGAGTTCGACGACGGTAGCGGGTTGTCGAGCTATTACTACCGGACGCGTTATCTGCACACAGTAAACGGTATCTACAGTGATTGGTCGGATTGGGTCCAGGGAGATACCGGGGCTGTAATCGACGCCTCCAACCTCATTGTGGGCACGGTGCTACTTGCTGGACTAGACGGCGTAGCTCTGGCTGAAAGAAAGATCACCATCGTCAACGTTTTTGATGAAGTGAAGGCCGATGACTACGGGATCTTTGGGGAGTCCATCACGATCGAGACTGACGGAGCCGGGTACGCAGAGACGACACTTGTGAAGGGATCTCTGGTGGATGTAATATTCGTGGGTACCTCAATTGTTCGACGAATCAGAGTACCTGACACTGGGTCGACCTTCGATCTTTTGGATGATAGTCTGGTTGTCGGTGGTCAACTAGAGATCAAGCAGCCGGATTTGCCTTATGCCCCGAGGAGATCGTAATTCGCCCAGTGTTCCTCTAGGATCGGTAGAGTCCGCCGCGCTCAACGCATCTTGGAGACACGAAGATGGCGAGTGAAACTGTTCAGATATTCGTAGAGGACGAACAGACTCCTACAGCGGACCCCATCGACCAAGTACTGGTGCGTGTGTTCGATGCTGCAGGAGTAGTCTTCATCAGCCAAGACTACACCGATGTCAACGGTATCGCGGACTTCACACTAGATGGGGACGATCCTCCTAACGAGTACCAGATCCGTTTGTCGAAGGTGGGTGTAGCGTTTGACGGCAGTCTCGGGGACGACTCGAAGTCACCTCAGCTCATTGAAGTGTGGACGCCTGCTGCCTCCTCTCCGAGCGGAACGAATGACTTCACGGTGAAGGGGGAGACCTTCTCTCGTCCTGTGGCCACAGACCCACGTCTGTGCCGCGCCAGCGGTTTCTTCAAACGGGCTGATGGGTCTCCTTATCCGAACCTGGACGTGATCTTCACTCCCCGTTTCAAGCCTGCTGTCGTAGACGGAGACAGTGTCATGTGGGGGGATATCCATGCTCGTACAGACGAGGACGGATATCTGGAAATAGACCTCTATAGGGGGGGAGAATACTCAGTTGAGGTAGAGACGCTGGAAGATTGCCAGAGGGAGGTCGTTGTACCGGATGCGTCTTCTGAGAATCTGGTGGAGCTTCTCTTCCCCGTAGTGGAGCAGGTAACGTTTGTTCCGACTTCCGTCTCTATCTCGGTTGGTGAGACTGTCGAGGTCACCCCGACGGTTGTTGGGTCAGACCAACGTGTTCTCGACGGGGCAGCCGGAGAAGACGTCGAATACGAGGCCGCAGATTCTGATGTAGCGTCTGTGTCTGTTGGCTCCGACACCATTTCTATCACCGGACTAGCAGCGGGATCGACCCAGCTCGACGTGAGCAGAAGGGACGAGTCGATCGTGGTAATCCCAGATGCGGGGATCACGTACACTCCTCTCTCTATCACGGTGAGCTAATGATCAAATTTCCAGACATGTTCGACGTTCCAACGGTGCTAGTCGTGAGGGAGTCGCGACCGCAATACAATCAAGTCAAGGTACTTTTGGCAGCTGTCATTCGCAGGGCTGCTTTTGACATCGCTCTGTACAAAAACGACAAAAGGTTGGTCAACAGGCGTACAGCTGTGGACGCATTCAAGTGGATGTTCGACGAGCGTGAAATAATGGAGATGCACCCATTAGATCGCTTCACTTCTTTCCAGAGCATCTGCGAAGTTCTAGATCAAGACCCAAACAGGATCAGAACAAAGACTCTAGCTCTGCTGCCACGGGACGTGCGCAAGTTTGATCTCATTAGGAGAGTTTGATGGCCAACTTCACTGACGAAGAACTGGAAGACGCTGTAAGCCAGTTCGTCCGCCAGGAGGTGAAGACCGAGCGTACTCCTCTCGGTCCTCTGGACACAAACTACACGTTTGGCGAGGTACGAGAGATAGCGGCCAGCACGCTTGTCTTCAACCCCAGTGCCATCTTCTACTTGCTCTCTCTGGCGGCCAACCGCGTCAATCAAGACGTCGAGCAGGCCATAGAGTATCTGGACGACATCATCGACGGTATTGGCGAGGTTGGTAGGGACACCAAAGAGGTGACGCAGACCAGTCTCTTGTCTGATGCTGCGGCTGCATTGCTCGAAGTCGAGAGGACCATCGAGAACAACAATGCGATCACAGATCAACCGTTCAGCAGATACAGCAGGTCGCTGGACAATTTCACCTCGGGCTCCCTGACACCAAATGTTCGTCGCGCGACGGGGTCGTCGTTTCCCGAGACTTACGAGATCGTGCGCCCGCCGCAGAAAGCGCAATCGTCGATCAAGGAGAACATAGCCGAGCTCCGAGACTTGCACGTCACCGTGGTCTCAGAGGCAGAGAAGCTCACAGAGTCGATGAGCGAATTCCTATCCGCCAATCTTCCGCTCCTGTCTATTCAGACTTCGGTACAAAAAGTCCGCAAAGACCTCAGAGATCTCAAGGATGAGTTTGACGGAAAGACAAGGGACGGGGCGATCGAGATAACGAGGGACGCCTTCCTTAGGATCCAGGCCGGTAAGTCTGTTATCACTAACCTCACGTCGATATCAGATCCACGTGAGTCTAGGATGGCGTCCTCCTCCAGTTCGTCTGATAGAGCGGCTGCGGCTTACCCAGCTTCAGAAGCCACGGCTGCTTCTTTGTCTCCGACTATTTCTGCTCCGTACCTCATTACGCCGTCTACGAACGAGATCAAGATAGAGGTAAACGAGGGATTGGAGCAGGTGGTCACCCTGACTCCAGACGATCCTGCTTCAGTTATCGGTTCCATCGACGAGTCATACGACATACACGCGGCCAGTACGGCCGAGATGACGAGCTCCGGGTCAGGGCCTTACACGGTGCCTGCTTCTCCAGATAACTCTTTTCGCATTTACGTGGACGGTATTGGGTACCAGACCTCTCTCACATCTGGGTCTAGGACTGCGTCTCAGGTCGCTGCTGAGATCAATGCCGCAACGCGCATTGACGGGGTTGCAGGAACTTTTGACGACGTAGCCACAGCGTCGGATGTCGGGGGCAGTCTACACATCGAGTACGATTCCGTGGGTAGGCATTCGATCGTACTCGGGTCCAACCCCACACTGAACCCAGCATTAGGGTTCACAGATGAACAAGAAGCATCGGGTCAGGACGCCAACGACTCCATTCGTTTCGTTGTAGATGACACAACCGTAGTTGTAGCAGCTCTCACGACGGGATCTACGCGGACAGCAGCTCAGGTTGCTGCAGACATTGCTGGGGCCTCTGCGGCAATAGACGCTTCTGCAGAAACTGTTGTCACTGTATCTGGATCTATCACTGTCGTGAAAGTATCCTCTCTCAGTTACGGGGAGGGGTCACACGTGCTGGTGGATTCGTCCACTTCCGCCCAAGAGGGAGCGGTGATCGCACTCGGCTTCTACGAGGGTCAAGAAGATCGATCAACGTACGTCACCATTGACGATTTGGATAGTGAGATCTCTGCTTTGAGTGGTGTGTCTACCGAGCGGGATGAACAGACCGTGCAGTCGGGGACTGGTGGTGTGGCTGTACTGGACGGGAGTGACTACAAGCTCCGTCTGCCTTCTGGGACTATTTCTGCTCCTATCTCTACGAGCGACAGGTTGCGCGTAGCCAATGGGGACAACTTCGGCTGGTACCCTATCACGGCCGTGAACTTGGGCGGCTTGTTCGATGAGCTCACGGTGGGCAGACCGTTTTCCGCAGTCACGGGGGACGAGTCTCAGAATCAGAATTGGGAGATACACCGAGATCGCTTGATCATCAATTCTGACACTTTAGATCTAACTTCTGCACTGACCGTGAACGCCGCTTCTGCGAACTCGGAGATTGGTCTTACCCCGGGGACTGTTCGAGGCAGCACTTCCGGGGTGAAAGTGCGTAGCTCAGGCAAGGATTTGAGCTTTAGTAGAGAGGATGTGGCGGTAGGGGACGTGCTGACACTGAAGGGGCCTACCTACGCGACCCAACATACTGTTACCGCGGTAACAGATGACGGGTACCAGATCGAAGTCACTCCTGAAGTGGTGAACGATCTTGTTTCCCATCTGTACCAGATCGACAGCGGGGGGGCTTTAGCCTACGCGTCTTTTGCTTCCGCCCTGTCCAATTGGTTTTCTTCCGTTCTTGAGACGTCGAAGTATGCCGAAGACATATTGGAGCTAGAGCGCACGCTGAACCCACTTTTGGTCAACAAGAATCCATCAGCAGCGTTAGTGGGCACCGCCACAACTGCGGCCAATAACCTCTACAATGTGTACGATCAACTATCGGTCATTTTGGAGGACTTTACGACATCTGCGGTACCGAGGATCGACGCAATTCTGGACATGCTGCAAGAGCGCGGTATGGACAGGGCTCATGAGCTCTTGCTCCTGGGAGAGATATCCGAGTTCTTTGGGTTGACCAAGGATGCCTCTTCGTATGGCGGTAATTTACTGGAGAAAATGCGGGCTATCGCGCAAAATGATGTACCTCAAGGGAGGACACTGGACGAGGAAAACGTAGACGATAGATTGATCAGTTCCTTCGAAGATACGGACGCGAACTTCGATTTCTCGGACCAAGATGACGAGAGCGGAGTTACGGAAATCGATGATGTCCCAGACTTGGAAGAGGAAGAAGATCTCTTGAACAGGTCTCTGTGATGGCAAGGTCCCCGAAAAAGAAAGCTAACGCGCCCAAGGTCAAGAAGACGAAGCTGAACCTTCAGGTCCGAGACATCCTTGGAGACGCTTACTCGTTCGTTCAAGGGGAGAAATTCACAGATAGTGTCTCGACGGTGAACCTAGAGACGCTAATGCAGGAGCAGATCAATCAGATAGAGGGCAGCGACGGCAAGACTGACATCCGTCTCAACAAGAAAGACGTCGTAGACAGGATCGTCAACGGGATCACGGAGGTGGTACGGACAGTAAAGAAGCTTCCTCCCAGCGCCTTCAGCTTGAGTTCGGAAGATCGAGAAAGTGGCAATGTGAACACATCGGTCGCTGGTGACGAGGAGGTTCCGTCATAATGGACTTGCAGGTCATTTATCTGCGTGATGTGCTGAACGTGGACTATGTAGGGGAACTTCCTGGGGTCGTGCCGCGCACTCTGGAAGTCACGGGACCCAATTTCCTCAATGCGGTGAAGGTGGAGATCAACGAAGAGGAGGCACCTTCTTTCGTCGTGGTCTCCAAGAACCGCATCCTTGTGCAGGTCCCAGACAGCCAAGAGAAGTCGATCATCCGCACCCTCGCTGTGCTGAGCAGCGATTTCACGAAAACCGTCAGCAGCCAAATGAAGTTTGAGCTCACCAATTTCCCACAGAAGGTAAGCGGACTGAAGAAGCTGATACAGTCCTTCGTCATGTATCTTCTTCGGTCTCCGGGTACCGATGCCTGGTACCCAAAGACTGGAGGCGGGGTCCAGAAATTGATCGGTGCGGAGTTTTCTCGGTCTAACGCTGGGGGAGTTACTGCGGCGTTCACCACGGCCGTCAGCAGAACCAGGTCCCAGATCATTTCGTTGCAGGCCTCTAACTCGCGCCTCACCGCTGCCGAGAAACTGGGATCTGTGTCGGTGCTCAGCGCCGTATTCAACGTACAGCAAACAGCCCTCGTCGCACGGATGGAACTAACATCCCAATCGGGGCAACGCGCGATCGTAGGTTTGGAGTTGTAACATGCCCGGAACAGAAGACCTCCAGGAATTCCTAGAAGAGAAACTTCTCACCTACGACCCAGACATCGATCTGGAAGATGGTTCTCCGGCACAAACAGAGATCATCGATCCCGTAGTGCGTAGGTTCACCCCAGACCCGTTCGAGATGGATGTCCCAACATTCATCCGTGCGCGGCTGCAGCAAGAGTACCCCAACCTCAGTTCTGAGGAAGGCGAGGCTTTAGCGGACTTGTTGATAAAGCCGATGGAGGCTTTGCTAGATCCAGTCATCCGTGAAGTCGAGTTCTTGCGCAAGAATAAGTCCTTGAACGATCAGGACCTCTTGTCCCCCGAGGAAGCAGATTCCCTGATGGGGAACTTCTTTGTGAGCCGTACTCGAGGAAGCAGATCTGTTGGGCAATGCAGGTTGTACTTCAACGCTCCAGTAGCTGTGTCCATCTCTTTGGGGAACGAGGCTTCGACGTCGGATGGGTTGAAGTTCGTCCCCTCATCGACACAAGAGATCTCTGCCGAGGCCATGCTATTCAACCAGGATGGCAACCTTTTCTACTTCGACGTTTCTTTCGAGGCAGAGACTGAGGGAGATGAGTACAACGTAGGTACAGGGGAAATCGTCAGCATCGCTAACGTTCCAGCAGCGGTAAAGATCACCAACCTTGCTCGGTTCAGAGATGGCGTTGCTGAAGAGTCTACACTCAGCTTTCTCGAGCGTGGTGAAGATAGCTTGACTGAGCGATCTTTGGTTGTACCTCGTGGAGCCATTGCTCGTTTGTTCGATCAATTCGGGGACCTGCAGCATCTGCAAGTTGTCGGGTTCAACGATACAGAAATGGGGAGGGACATTCTGAAGGGCGGTGGCTTGGGGCCCATCGTGGTCTACGGCACGGACGGCTACACGACCGATGACGGGGATGGTGACGGAGTGACGGATGTCTTCGGCAGCCCCTCCGCCACCTTCACTAGTTCTGTGGGAGCTGTGGGACCAGTTGAGGGTTTCATGCTCACACTGCAAAATGCGGACTACCCCGTCTTGGAGGTGATCTCTGACGAGTTTCTGAAGATCGGGGCAGCCCTGGATCCAGGACTGCCACCCGTAGATCCCGTCCCCCATCCCGACATGCCGGACGGGTTGAGCTCGCAGCAGTTCTATGTCAGGAAAAGTGTCATCACGATCTCTGATATCCCTGGTGGGCTAGTGAGCCCTGATGGTGTGAGCGGGGTTGTCGAGATCTCCGACGGCGAGGTTCACATCGGAGGTTGCACCGACTTTTACGTGAGGGGCACCGGTCTGGAAGAGGAAGAGCTGGTCATCGAGGCAGTCAGTGACGAGAGTCCCCTCATGGAGGGGCTGAATCTGGATACCAAGAAGGCCGGACTTCCAGCTGATATTGTTGAGGACCTTTCGTTGGCTGTGACCAGCGATTTCCTGGGTCAAAAAGTCCGGGTGGGGATGACTTTAGTCATCGAGACCGACGCAGGAAATGCAGGAGCGTACCAGATCGTAAAGGTTGCTCCTGGAGGAAACGCGCTAAGGCTTCAGGTAGATCCGGAGCCTGGCAGCACGGTCACTGGTCAGCGGTACAAAATCGTAGACGAGATAGATGTAAATCTTCTTGAGCCCAAGACTGTTCGTGGATCTGGGAGCGACCTAGTCACCATACTCGGTAGCTCTCAGGTGTCCACGGTTGCAGAAGTAGACTTCGATCAGCTGGGTACGGAGGAGGGAGACACACTCCGGATCACAGGGAACACGCTCAACGCGGGAGATTACAGTGTCGTCCAGATCACCGGCACTGGTAACAAGTTGCTGGTTCTGGGAACTGAGTTGAAGAAGACCTCCAGCAGTGAGTCTTGGGAACTGTTCAAGAAGGGGGACGGGCTGAGTCCACCGTTGCTCAGGGTCTCTAGCGTGGATATATTGGATTCTTCCCAGCAGCCTACGGGTAACGTTATCCCTTACGCAGATCCAGTCGACATTCAGTCTTCTGCTTTTTCCAATATCGGCGTCGGCAAGAAGAAAGAGATCAACGACGCCAGATTGGGCATTATCGGAACCGTAGATCTCTCTGGTGCGCTGGGAGCTTTGAACGGGACCACGATCAAGATCTCCATCAACGGCGGAGCGGTGTCCATCATCACTTTCTCAGCTGTGGCAGATCTACAGGATGTGAAGGACCAGATTGACGCCGGAGTCGGTTACAGCATTGCTGGGCAACGCGACACGGATCAGGGAGAGAGCTATCTCACTCTACGGTCCCGCAACAACTGGATTGTGGTAGACACCTCTGGTACCGCCAACACTCTCTTGGGGCTGTCGACCTCCTTCGCGGAAGACAATCGCCAAATCGTTAGCGAGTCTGCCGTTTCGGATTGGACTGATGCGACTCTAGATATCGAGGAGGAGCGGGACTCAGTCTATGTCCTTACGGGGGACAACATCGAGTTTTGGTATTTGCAGGAAGTCGAGGCAGAGAGACTTCTAGTGTGCCGAGTGGGGGACGACGGGAAGGTGATCTTTCCTCTTCCCGATGAGAAAGCCACAGTACGGATTGGATCTAGGTCCTTCGGCAAGCTCCGTTGTTACTTCCTTGAGCCAACGTCTTTTGAGGTGAGGGGAGACTACAGGAAGGCAGCGATCAAGTCGGGCAACCCTCCGGCTGCAGGGGAGCACGCTCCCAATGTTGTCTTAGGAGAAATCGCACAAGATGAGGAGCCAAGAACGGAGTTCTCTTACGATCTATACGGTGACCAGTCGGCCTACTTCCGTTTCTTCCCAGACCCTGCGCTCGAGCACACGCTCTTGCCTGCAGGAGAAGAGTCTGTGCCCGACAACCTCTATATCGCCTCGAGCGGGGATACGTTCGTAGAAAGCGAGAAAGACCCGCCGTCCGGCGATGGTAAGTACTCTCGTGCAGAAGAGATCGACTTCCTTTTGCGGGAGGTTCTCCCCGGCGACATTCTAGAGATCACTTATCAGCCGGTGCAAGGGACGGCCGACATTCGGGACAAAACTTCCGGAGGCGACGTAGAGTATGACGCACCCCTAGACCCGGACTACGTCATTGCCAAGACCTTGCTCTTCTCTCTCGAGAACGGTCCCGACAAGACAGTGACGTTCTCGGCGGAGGTAGATGGCCCAGATCGACTGGTAGCTGAAATCAACAACCAGTTAGGCGAGACCATCGCTTACGTAGAGGACGATACTTCAACGAGCAAGAAATACCTGCGTCTAGAGGCCGACATCGAGTTCGATGTGAAGGGCGGAACTGCGCTCTCTATCCTCGGGCTCTCCGTCACGAATAATCACGCTAACGCGCGTGGTAGATACGTCGTCGAAGACTCAGGTTACATCTCTGGAGCCACATCAAACCACATGCGGTTGTCGATCAAGAAACCGGAAGATCTTGTGCTTCTCCCGGGGGATGTGTGGGGTGGTTTTGCTGCAGGGGATGTGGGACCTTCGCAACATTTCAAGATTCATCGCAAAGGTGTCCAGCGAGTTAGCTCTACGGAAATGCAAGACAACACAGAAGGATCTCTGTACTACGCTGACATAGAGGTGGTTTCTTACGGAGCTGGAGATGAATTCAACATCGAGGCTGACTTGCAGCTCGAGGTGGAGAACCACAAGTCAGATGGTTACCGGCTGTCGAACGACGACGAGGACCTGACCTTTTCTATCTACGAAGAGCCTTCAATGATCATCAGCAGGAGGGTCTTGACTCCCGGGAGTACCGACTCTCCCGAAAACACGACGCAGATCTCTCAACAGAATATCCAGGTGAACTACGAGAGATCTGAGTTAACGGAAGAGGTTCAGCGTTTCGCTTCTTCAGAACTCGATAGGGTGCTGTGCGCCAGTATTGTGGTCAGACATCTGGTGCCGCATTTCGTGCAGTTCGAGCTCGTCTACCAGGGCGGGTCTCAGGAAAGTGTCATCGAATCAGATCTAGAAGACCTAATCGATGGGTTACTTCCGGACGAGGTTCTCGAGGCGTCTGCAATCGGCAACATCCCGCGCAGAAGAGGAGCTGAGAGAGTAGAGATGCCGATCACGTTGCTTGGCGTGGTTCACAACGTAGATAGGACGATACAGATCGATAGATCTGAGGACGCGATCAGTAGGGGGAGGCTGGCGACTTTTATCCCTGACGCGCTATCGATCACGCGCCAGACGTCGTCTTAGTCTTCGGACCCTCCTACGATCGGAATAGCCGGTTCTACCGCTCGGCCCACATTTCCTGTCTTTAGCACGATCCCGGAATGCGGATCGAACTGTTCACCACAAGCTACGCATTCTAGGTAGAACTTCGGGAGGATGTCCTCGCCCCGGTACATTGAGTGATAGTTGCCCAGCTTTCTACAGTTCCCTCCGCAGCGCGGGCAGCTTTGTGCCGAGTAGAACTTTTCTCGATCTTCTGCTCGTTTCGTCACAACGTCCTCGTGCCCTTCGAGCAGTTTTCTGGTAATTTCTGGATCGAGAAATTTGAGGTCCATAACTTGATACTACCTCTCAGCATTACCTTATCTCAAGAGTTTGACCGTCCCTGCTCTCAGAGAGTAGAATCGTGGACCAAGATCTACTTGCTGGAAACCTCCAAAAATGGGTGACTTAGCATGACGGAACATGAGCGCAGAAGACGCATCTTGAGCGCTATCAATTATTGGCTCCCCCGCAGTTGGGCAGACGGCGGACACCGCTATCGCCTCGGAGATCTTTCTTTGACCGGAGATGAGGAAGATGGCGGGGCAGAGTTAACAGTGTTCAGGGAGTCTGAACAAGCTGTAGTGACGTTCACCAATGAGGAGTGCTACGGGAGTCCTCTGAGTCCTAACGCGGCCAGGGCCCGCGTTTATGGATCTAGCTTCGAGTAGAGGAGATAGGCCATGGCCAACAAGTTTCAGAATGGGCTCTTGTTGAGCACCTCGATTGCTGGCCGGGGAGGACATTTGTTCTCCCGCTGGTTGGTCGAGTGGTTGACTCAAGTCGTGGGGTGGACCCTGCGGGATGAAGATCCAACGGACTCGAGCTGGACTGATGTCGAGGCTTCTGGATCGGGGGACGGCGCCACAACTGCCAACGCCGATCGTATCGACATGTCTGGTAGCTCCAAGACCGACTGGGACACCGACGACCGCGGGAAGTACATCACCATCACAGGGATCACGGGGACTGCCGCAGAGGTAGAGAAGAATGGCATCTACCGCATTCTGGATGTGCTGGCTGGGAATATTCTCGTTCTCGACATCAAGCGCGGGGTGCACGAGGACGGTTTGCCCGATGGCAAGTCCTTCAGTTGGCGTTTGTGGGACGGTTCCGCAACGTACATCCCCGATCCAAGCAAGTACGCCGTAGTCAGGGCCGCCTATTCCCACACTCCCTCTGAGCCCAACTTCGACATCCGTTTGCTTACCACGGCTACTGGAGGTGCTTGGTCCGGGTTTCCTTCTATAGCTATCGGTCCTTTTGGAACTTGGAACAACTCCTCGCACGCGTGGGATGATTCCCGCAACACATCGCAGAAGAACCCCACCACTACAGGAGCGAGCACGGTCGTTGATACGTATGTGTGGGCTTTCGGTACAGATGATCACGCTGTGATCTGTTATTGGAATCAGACGAACAACGTACCTAACTTCATCTATCTGGGAGAGATCGCTGTGGATGACACTTCTGTGGATACGAACCCCGGGGTGATCGTTTACGGTGGGGCTGGATCTGCAAACCCAGATGTTTGGCCGAACATGTTCGGTTATGCAAATGGTGGCCAGGTTGAGGACAGTGGGCGCGGTATGTCGGCTCTTCCTTCTGACGACACGGAAGTGACGTACTATTTGCAAGTGCCGACGATTCCGGTGGGGGTCAACAACCATGTTTTGGGCACTGGGTCCCAACGAATGAGTAGCTGGAGCCGGTATTTGTATCGTGTGGAGATAGAGCTGGAGTGTCGAACCTCCGGGCACATGGAGCACCGGGGGGAGTTTAAGGATTGCTGGATGACTTCCAAAGCCAATCAGAACTTGATGGCGTTCGGCGATGGCCCGGCTCCAGATTTCTACTTGCATATGTTCGGTGGGTTCGCAGCTACCTGGAACGGCAGCTCCATCCACGTGCAGAAGTAGCTAGGAGGATCAGATGGCTAGCCATTGGATCAGGGAAGCACGTTTCATGCAATCCCCTGGTAGATCTGGGATGAACTTCTGGAGTAAGTGCGTTTGTTTCTTCCTCTACCATGTCCTCGGGTACACAAAGCCCCCCGGCGGAGCGAGCGAGTTTGAGAACGCCACATCGGGATCTTACGATCCCGCTACTTCGTACGAGAGCAACGGGACTTCTGGCGTTTTCTCTGGTTCTAACAAGAACCTAACCGAGACGGGTGCGTTTTCCGCGGCAGGTGGGGAGGTAGACAAGTGGGCTCTGGTGGTAGATGCCTCGAATCCTGAGAATAGCGGATTCTATCGGATCCTCACTAACCCCGATGCGAACACCATCGGCATCGATTTCCGCACCGCGGCTTCGGAGTACCCGACAGCAGCTACTGGTCTCTCGTGGTGGATCTTGTCGGAGGATTACCAGACCCCGAGCACGAATGGTGATTGGTGGCGCTTGGTCACTCCCCATGCGGACGCCTGGGAGATCGAGTGCAAACTGAGCACCAATAACTGGCTTGAGTTCTCCGTTTCCATGGATGGGGTGTGGACGGCTTCTGGGGAGATCATCGGCCCGGCTTATTACAACGACAACAACTCAGCAGACGCCAACACCAGATACCTGTATCTCGAAGGAGATACAGAGGGCACTCATCTCAACATATGGGAGTTCAACACCAACGGCGGTAGTTCTTTGGTCACTACGGCTCAGATCACACCTTGGGAGACTGACCCAGCCCATTCAACTTCCGAGCTACGCGCCATCATGGGACCTGACACAGCAGTGACGGTTTCCGCGGAACAGATCAACCGAGAAGGAGATAGCACTGATTGGGGGAACGGGAAGGTTTGGAGGGACAGTGACCAAGGCCAACACCACGTACGGTGTCTCGAGTGGTCTTACAGCGACGACGACGAGGGGTTCACCGTGTGGACCAGTAGAGAGGCGAACGCGCGTAAGAGCGCCAACGACGTGATGACTGGGACTCACTTGATCATGGACTACTTGAACAACAGTGAGTTCTACGAGTTGTTGGGGCGCTTGGAGGGTCACGAGTCCATTCGCGGCAATCTCAACGAGATGCAGACCATCGATCACGACGGTGGCACAAAGAACAGGGTCCATCTCCAGAACGGAGTCTTGCTCCCCTGGCCTGGGTTCACTGTGCAGTACACGCCGTAGGTTTGATTCATGTCTAGAGACGGGTTCGCTAGTCCGCAGAATTACAGCCCCGGGGAATGGGTTGACGGGGTAAGTGAACCAAACCCGACAGGAACCGCATCAGATCAAGATTATGTCCCCGGGGAGTGGGCAAGTGGGGCAGCTGCCCCCAATCCTGAAGGCTTTGCTTCGGATGGTCCGCAAGTCACGCCTGGGAGTATCTACGGTTGGCGGGACATACTTTTAGATGTCACTCCGCCGATAATCGACACTCTCTTTCCTGCCGATTCTTCTTCCGAGAACTCTGTCTCGACAAACATCTCGTTCTCTACGAAGGACGTAGACGGTCAGGGGGTGGACCAGGATACGATCAATGCCACTGTAGAGATCGACGGTGGCGGCGCTGCTGACGCGATCATCAACGGTGTGTTCCAAGCGGGATGGGACGGGCCGGGGAGTTCTATCTCTGCTAACGCTTTCGACGGCTATGATGTGGTCATCGACCCGACGGGAAGCTTCTCTTCGTACGATGAGGTAGAGGTGGTAGCCAGCTGCTCCGACTTGGCTGGCAATCCTTCGGGGAATGAGACGTGGAGCTTCTTCATTGAGGATCTCGTCGACCCCACGATCGACACCCAGTCCCCCACAGGCACAGACGTAGCCGAGGGAACCAACGTATCTTTCTCCACGAAAGATGTTGGTGGATCTGGTGTGGACTCATCCACGATCAACGCCACTATAGAGATCAACGGCGGCGGAGAGGTGGATGCAATCATCAACGGGGCGTTTCAGACTGGATGGGATGGGGGAAGTAGCTCGATAACCCCTAACGCTTTTGACGGCTACGATGTCGTAATAGATCCAACTTCTGACTTCGGTTCCCTTGACTCCGTGATTGTACGGGTCGACTGCGACGATAATGAGGGAAATTCAGCCACACAACTGGTGTGGGGATTTGCGGTAAGGGACTACGAAGCACCCACGCTCCAGAACTTGGTGCCGGACCACCTGGATACTGGAGTGTTGATCTCTAGTAACGTGGTTCTGGAAATCGTGGACCCGTCCGGGGTAGATCCCGCGGAGACCGTCATCACCATTGAGGGGTCCGTGGCGTGGACCGGAGACGCTCCAGCCGCCGGTTTCGCGGGATCTAAGTCCGTCGTAGCGGATGGGTATCAGTACACCCTTAACCCCGACGTAGACTTTCCTTTCGACACACAGATAGATATCGACGTAGTTGCCAAGGACTTGAGCGCAGCGGCTAATACGCTGAACACGTCCTACTACTTCGAAACAGAAGAAGACGTCACAGCGCCCACATTCACCAACAAGCTTCCCGCTCCCAGCTCTACGGGGAACGTAGAGACCTCCAACGTGTCAGTTTCCGTCAATGACGTTGGGGGAACGGGGGTAGTCCAGAGTACGATCAATATGTCCATCGGAGGCGTGGACGCGATCATTAACGGTGTAGTCCAGACTGGATTCGATGGGGTGGGTAGTTCGATCTCCGCTAACGGTAGTAACGGATTCGATGTCGTCATCGACAAGACTACCGACTACGACGAGTACGAGTGGGTTACAGTAGAAGTATCAGCGGAAGATAACGAGGGCAATCTTGGCGCCACGACATGGTCATGGCGTGTGGTGGACTATCTCGGCCCGCTGGTAACCCCCGTGGACCCGATTGCGGGAGAGTCGGGCGTAGCTGTCGATGCAGTGATAGAGGTCAATGTCACTGACGCGCAGAGCATAGATGCAGGACTCACTGTTGAGGTGGATAGGGGAGCAGGGTTCGAATTGGCCTTCGAAGAAGGAGGCAGCCCCCAGTTCAAGCCGGGGTTTGATGGCCCTTCCTCTGCCAAGACGTCTGTCGCTGGTGGGTACAAAGTGGTCATAGATCCCGTGGTGGACTTCGACTTAGCTACTACGGTTTTCGTTAGGGTGACCGGACAAGATCCCGACGGGAACCCGACGAGGTTGTGATGGCTACCTATTCGTTCACAACCACAGTCTCCATGCCGGTCAGTGCCGATTGGCCCTGTATGGATATCGGCGGAGCGCAGATGGGGAATATCCTCCTGCTGTCTGATGTGACAGCTAGTAGAGGTTCTCCATGGTTGACGCTCGACGGAAACAACGACCTAGTCCTCATGAGCGATGATTCCATCGCTACGATTCTGACGATGTCTTTGCCGATCGGGCAAAAGTTCACTTTCGAGACTACGTTCAAGCCTACGTCGTTGCCCACCAATCTCGACGACTTGACCCAAAGCCGTTTCTTCATCGCTGTGTTTGACGCGCAAGACAATGCTGGGGGAATCTTGATCTCTCAGGCTGGTCTGGCGATTGTCTCCTCTTTCGGTAACACCGTTATGCCGATAGCGGGCAGCCAAAACATCATTCTTGAGGGTGACGACTACTACACCCTGCGCATGGTCGTGGACGGCGAAAACAACGTGATGGATCTATACGTCACGAAGTCTGACGAGGTAGACGTCACAGGTCACCAACTTCGTTACACCACAGCCGCACCAATTACCCCGGCGGGCACTCCAGACAGCGCCAGGATCGAGATATTGGGTAACGCTGGCAGCACGACTTTGATCAAGTTCGATGAGCTCCGGTGCAACTGTCTTGAGCTCGTTGTGCCTAACCAAAAACCGATTGCGGACACAGGCAGAGACCAAACTGCGGTTCTGGGCTCCATCATTGCGTTGGATGGTACGGCGAGCTACGACCCGGAAGGTGAACCCCTCACTTATCGATGGACGCTTTTCGCTGCTCCCGATGGCTCGAGCTATCGGCAAAGTGGATCGGGTGGTTTCACGGTTGACGATCTAGACGGGGATGATTTCACGGCTTGGTTCGAAGAGACGGGGGAGCCGTGGAGTGTGGATAACTCTCCCAGCTTACAGCCAGGAGACATTTTAGTCGTCGGCGATAGCCAGTATATCGTGGATGACACCGATTGGACCCTCAACGCGACGACCGGGAAGTACGAGCGAGGAGGAGGTTGGGATAACAACAAGCTGCGTGTCACACTGGACGCATTGCCGATCAATTTGTCTGATCAAACCTGGGACCTCTACTTCTCCGACACGTTCTACAACGACCCAACCGCCCCTTCCCCCACAGCCATTCCGGATGTGGAGGGGCTGTACGGACTACAACTGGTCGTGAACGATGGGAGTCTAGACAGCCTGCCTGCGCAGGGTCTGACGAACATCGCTCCCAGTAACGTCGCTTTCGGTTATGTCCCCGATGTGAACTTCATCTGGGATTACCTCTCCGACGCCTGGAACCTCTTCGATGACCGAGATCCAATCACGACCATGTGGTCTGGGTTCGCACAAGTCGCCTCCAACATTTTGTTGACAGCTTGGCAGCTGGACTACGCTAAGAGCCTGGTGGATATCCAGCGACAGTTTCAACGTCGGTGGCTCGACTACCGTACGTTGTACACCGAGCCGCAAGAGGATAGAGACGACATCACGCTTACGATAGTGCGGGGGACTGTCGTGAAGGATATCGACGGCGGGAAGACGTTCGCTAGCGACGAAACTTTGTTGATCTCTAAGGATGGCGGGGACGAAGTGACGGTCACCCTCTCGGGGGCGATGACCGCGCAAGAGATAGTAGACAAGATCAATCTAGATCTAGGCGAGGAGGCTGCGTACTCGAAGACTGCTTCTTTGGTCAACAGCGGAGGCGTGGACTACCTGGTACTGAGCTACTCCGGCCTGCTCGTCGTGAGCAAGGACGGTACAGCTAATGGCACGATGGGGTTTGACACGGAGAACGATACCCAGAACTCTCTCAGTGGGACGGACGGGGAAAGCGATCCTGTTCACGATCCAAGCAATCCGCAGCTTACCGCGTTTAAGGCCAGTGACCCACTGGTGGACTTCTCGTCGTTCGCTTCAAAGAACAGCGTCTTGTCCTTTGACGGTGCGGGTTACGAGATAAAGAAGGTGGCTGGCACAGATCAACTCACGGCCAGCCAAGATTTGACGGAAGGGATCGGTAAGTCTTGGGAAGTTTGTTCGACCGTAGAGGCCGTGAACTCCGATTTCACTGATAGGTTAGTCACGGTCGGTGACATCTTGATCTTGGAAGTTAGGGCTAGTGCCGCTGACCCGTCGACCAAAGTGCTGTGCGAGGTCCTCGGGGTAAGAAACAAAAAGATCGGATTCGACGCGCGGCCGTTGTTCGAAGCCACGGGAGGCAGCATCTCCTCGTACGATGTCGCGTTGCACGGTGTGCAGCGTGTCAGCTCAATTCCAGTGAATGAGTTGGTAGAGCGCATTCCGCGGCTACAAGAAATCATCCTAGACCCTCCAGAGTTCTTATCGGAGAATCGGGATTACACCATCAGCACTAACAGTGATGGCGTGCGCGGGATACATTTCCGTGAAGACTTGTACAGCTTCGACGACCCGCCACCGGATATCTTGTGGGCGGAGCAAACGTTCCTCGACAATAAACCGATGATCGAGGACAACTACGGTAAGCCGATTGGGTTCTTGATCGAGCACATGGAGGAGAGCTCGGACGATCTGGACTACCTATCCGCGGTGAGAGGGTTGTGGTACGCCTTCTTCAATGGTCCGTCATTGTGGAGCGTCAGGGTAGGGATCCAAATCCTGTTAGGCCTTCCCTTCGCTGAAGTGGATGGAGTAGTCACCGATATCAACGAGACGTACAACGCCAACTACATCCGCATGTTGATCCAAGATAGTGCGGACGACGCAGTTGTACGGTCTTACTTCATCCCTCGAAATGCCAACTTTGAGGAAGACGGCGTCTCGATGATCGCGGACAATCCCTCCACGGGGGAACCGTACCAGGTCGGAGACACCGTAGATCAGTTCTCACCACTCTCTCAAGGTGTCGAGCTCCTGGATTGGATAAACGACCCGGATTGGTGGTTGGGGTATCACGGACAGGGTGTGTTCCTAGAAGTGGACAAGTTTTTCCGCTTTTTGGTACGTGCTGACATAGACGTGTTCAGCATTGCGAACTTGGTTCTGGCCATAGACTTCGTCAAAAAGATCAAGCCTAGCTACACGTTCCCTATGTGGGTCGTCTTCAAACGAGTGCCCGGGGACACCATCAGTGTCACAGATCCAGATATCCTGGAGAAGCTGGGCACGCTTTACCTGTATGACCATCCGGCTTGCGCCAAACAGATCACAGACCAAGGGTCTGGGGGAGCGTACAGGTTTGACGACACGGACGAGTCGGGTAACTACAACTGGGCTTTTGACGGGGTTCCGCACGGTGGTAGTGCCAAACCTGAGTTCCTCTACGACAAGAAGGCTCTGTGCCCAGACATGGAGATCACCGGTATTTTGAGCGCCTACTGGGCTGGAGGGGTCTTTCCTTTTGACTGGCTTTGGGCGTTTGACGATGGTGGCGGGGGTGACGTTGTTCCTTTGTCCGGGCCTTTGGGATCTCCTCCACCCAGCGGAGGACCGTACGGAACGCCGGTAGGGACCATTCAGTTCGACACTCCATATTCAGCTGGGTGGTACACGCGTGGCAAGGTATTGTAGACACTTGTCTTTGCGGTGAAGAGATCATAGACTGGTTCCGGAGAAAGCAATGAAACTTCGAGACTACCCGCTAAAACCAAAGGGGCTTTTGATCCCGGCTAACGTGACAATCACTGCGCGAGAACGCGGGAAGATTGTCCCTCGTCATTGCCGACACTCTCACAATATCTGGGTAGATCTCGGTCGAGAGTATCTAGCTCGTGTAGTGGCGCCGAATACTGCTCTGGACGACCACTACGCTGAGAGCGCCGGCAACAGAGAGTTCATCAAATTCATGGGAGTGGGTATCGGCGGGGATAGCCAAACGCATCCTTCAGCGTACGCGTCACCGCTCAGTACTGACTACCCTCCAGCAGACCCATCTGGGGTTCCCGGTAATACGGGTAACGCCCAATCAGATGACGACCTCACGGTAACGCACCTTGAGCGTCCCGTGAAGATCAACTTGGATGCAAACCCTTACACGTGGCTCGCTCCAGTGATCACACCCGTCACGTTTCTGAACAGCAGCCGCACAGTTCGGTTTGACCACCTGTTCGATACCACCGACGTTAACGAGGCGAACGTTCCCTCCTACTCAGTGGTCCCCCTTTCAGAAGTCGGTCTGTTCATAGCTACCCAAGATCCAGAAGCCGCTAACGTCTATGACGCCGGTAACCCACCTAGCTATGTGGGTGCCGGAAGACAACAGTTGGTGGCCTATAACACCTTCGAGGCGATCCCGAAAACAACTTCTTTCTCACTCGAGATCCGGTGGGAACTTAGGTTCTGATAGGAGAGACAGATGTCCAACCTTCCACATCCTCTTGGTGACAGTAGCGCGGGAGATCTCTTCTACCCGGGCTCGCCTCAAGTTGTTGCCGCAGACTCCCCCGGGGCAGCCGGAAGTCGCGCAGTAGAGTTTGGAGAGGACGGTCTCTCTTCGGCGGTCAACAGAGGGCTCTATGCCCTCGGTAAGAACGACGAGTACATCCAGGAGCGGATGGAGGAACAGATCGCCCGCCCGGACTTTGTCACTTTCACTCCTGCGGGAGGAAACGGCGACGAGTACACGTTTTCTGCCGATGTGTGGTGCGGAGACACATTCTACACCCCCGAAGATCAAAGTGTCCGTGATTCTTTGATCAGTGTACTGGATGAGAAGTACAACGATCTGATCGACCCAACGACCGGAGACAAGATCGTAGTCCGGGAAATCAAAGACGCTCTCAGCGTCAGCCAGGTCGGGTCTGGGTTCTCTACCAACCCTATCGTTACCTTCAGAAAGGTAGATCCCGTCACGGGGGCGCTGGGCGCGAACTACACCATTCCTGACGGGACCGTTGTCTGGTTGGCTTTCGGTCGGGCCGCTACGTTGGACGAGCTCACGACAGACACAAATGTTCGCGACTCGTGGTTCCGCGGATTCTGTCGATCTGTTGGAGAGATCCACGCTGGGTCTTTCTTGAAAGACGGTAGCAGGAAGGCTACAGGGAACTTCGATCTCGACAATAACCTCTTGGATGTAGTGGAGCGCGTTAGGGGTGCTAGCGGGGTGGCGCTCACCCTCGAGGCTACTGGGGCTTCTCCTGCACACCTCAATTTGCTTTCCTCCAACGAGGTTCAGTTCAGGGACACTCACCTCGGCGGGTACTTGTCACTGAATGATGGGGATTCTGCCCTGGGAGGAGATCACACTTCTGTCCTGACGTCTCTCAACAGTAAGACGGCAGTTTTGAACGGCGCCGTGGGTATGGGGTTGTTGAATAACGCCTCCATCACTTTCACCGACGCCACGGGAGAGATCTCTTGGGCTGAGATGTATTACATCTCCCCCAACGGTGACCGTATCGTCGTCGCTGCAGATTCGTTGAACGCGACAGATAGTCAGCAAAGTTGGTTAGCGATCAATACCGGAACTGGTCTGATCGAGGAAGTAGCATCTGCCTCACTCACGATGGCGCACATCCCGTTGTATTACTACTACTGGATCGGCGCCTCGTTCGTGCAAAAGTACGACGTGCGTCGTCTTCACGACGGCAGAACAAACGGCATGGTGGTCACTGTTGGTGTCGGTGACTGCGACTTTGCCAACAACCGTCTTCAAGAAGCTCTAGACTTCATCACGCTCATACGTTCTGTTGGTCTCACGCCGACCACGGCTCCTCCTAGGATCAGGATCATTGGGGCTGTTGATGCGACTGCTGCGCAGCTTGTGATTCGCGGTAGCTGCGTCATCGAAGGTGACGACCAGACTACGTCCCAGATTTTCACCACCGACGACGAGACTGTTTCCGCGATCGACTGTGGTCTCAACCAAGTAGTGTTCAAGAACCTGACGATGGTGGCTGCTTCCATGTCTGGAGCAGACAACCAGGTCAGTTGTTTCTACCGGCCGGGATCTAGCAGCAGATTCGAGAACATCTTTTTCGCTCAAGCGGGCACCGATTCGTACAAGGTGGTGTTTCTGGCGGACTCCACTGCCGTAGGGTACATCCACATCCGCAACTGCGGTACGCTTTCGGGGCACAACGTTGGCGGTTTGCTAGACTCTCTCACCACTGGCAAGTGGACGTTCACACACATTGAGAAGTGTGTGATCGACGCGAATGGTTTGGGAGGGACACGCCCAGACGGATTGATCACCCACGTTGGTGACAGTCTTTGGATTGACGACTGCTACTTTATCGGTGACGCCAACGTGACCAACGCCGTGCGGGTCGGGCACAACTCGCATCTTCACGGAAACGTATTCATTCTCAACACCGCGTCGGACGGCGTACTTCCCTATCGCGCGTCGGGGTCTGGGGAGTTTGTTCTTAACTTCGAGAACAACTACTTCCTCACTGCGGGTAAGGGCATCAGCTTCGACGAGATGTCCGGTGCCAATACGACGATGAAGCTCGTCGCCAGAGGGAACACGTTCAACGCGGTATTGGTTCCGTTCTCCCTCGAGCTCAGCGTTTCCCTCCATCAGAATTCGTGGACACGTATTTCCAAGAACCACGTGTACAACTGCACGAGCTTTCTGCTGACGGACAATGACATCCGTGGAGTATACGTGGAAGGCAACTTTGCCTACTACATCGAAGAGTACTTTGCGCTCTTCCCTACTGGAGGCGTCGTCTCGGCTGTAATCAGGAACAACTACATCGACAGTTGGGACTACACGCCTAACGATACGCCTTGCATCCACTACCAGGGAACCGACACCGAAGACGACTTCTGTTTGATCGAGAACAATGTCTTCATCGCAGGACACACTGGCTCTGGTTACGCTATCCACGCAGAGGCTGGACAGTGTCGCGTCGAGGCCAACTTGTTTTCCAGATCTGTAGAACCGGACACCTGGATCTACATGGAGAAGCTGTACGGGTCTTGTGTTGTCGGGAACTACTTCGGTTCTGCTGACGAGCACGGCGTGTACCTTCACAACTCGGGATCTGTCTCTACAGACCACCATTTCGTTTTCTCCGGCAATCACTTTGACGGTGTCAGCGCTGCTGGTTTCGCGTGCCTCTACATTGCCGGGTTCGGTGGAGTTACGGTGAGCTCGAACTCCTTCGGTGACGGGACACGTTGGCTAGGGAGGGCGATCCACATCGCTGAGTCTGGCAGTGTTTTGCCCTATGGCGTGACGGTAGATGGAAATGTGATCCGAGGCAGCAAGGGTCAGGGGTCCACTTCTGCTACGCTCTACGTGCAGAACTTCGCTACAGACTATGAAGGATTGATCATCTCCAACAACTCGTTCGTCGAGTGCGGGGACGATCCTAGTGCAGACACTGCTTCCAACATCATCTACATGGGGGGCAGCGGAGTCATCAGTGGGAACTCTTTCGTCGACTCTTACGGCTCGTCCAACGATGGCGGCAGCGCGGTTCAGGCCATCATCAATTGCGCCGTCGAGCACATCGTTGTCTCCAGCAACTACATCTTCCAAGACCTGGTTGACGGGAAGACGACGCTGGCGCACTACAAGGCCATTGTGCTAAACGCCAACTGTTCGTGCTGCAACAACTTCCTGAAGTTCCATGGGGACAACGGAACTGCCGGCCCGGATCAATTTTACGCCATCGACATGATCAACGCTGACGCGTCGATTGTCATGGGAAACTGGATCGGCGGAGATTCTGAGACTGCAGACGATGCTAGCGGATACAACTCCATTATCGGAACTAACGCAGACGAGTGTGTTGTGATGGGGAATTACTGTGGCCGGCACGCTTTTGCCGTACAGTCTGGATCTGGTGGAGCTGTGATTGGGAACGTGATGACAAGCGCAGCCACCTTCATTGTTGGGGGTGGGCATCTTTACGAGACTGCCTCTGACAACGATCCATTGAACAAGAACAATGTTTAAGACTCATTAGGATTAGGGAGTACGCCATGGATAAGATCGTAGACATGTTCTTGGGTTGGCAAATCGTGTTGATCTCGTTCTGCACGTTTGTCGTGCTAAGCACGATCAAGAGAATCGGCACCAAGAAGAAGGATGGGAAGATCGTAGGGGGTTTTGCACATCATGGTGTATGGAAGTCTCTACAGCCCGTACTGCCGTACCCACTTTCTGTAGGTCTGTGTTTCATCCC
>Ga0180435_10000149_pt1 | contig 71862 bp, 65 predicted proteins | sample SS_ome_3_FD_132467 | JGI IMG/M metagenome (GOLD analysis project Ga0180435, IMG submission 132467) | Hypersaline lake sediment archaeal communities from the Salton Sea, California, USA - SS_3_S_1 metaG | ecosystem: Environmental > Aquatic > Non-marine Saline and Alkaline > Hypersaline >... | reverse complement strand
TTGGAAAACGGTCTTTTTTCACAAGAACGGCACCCGATTCGACCAATGATCTTCCTTTGCGTACTTTCCGTCTTGAGCGAAGCGGGCGGTGAAAGCTATTTGTTTTGAAACACGTAACCGAATCTACGAATCGAAGTACTTCGTGTCGTCATTTTCGAGTTGACTAGCCAGCACCAGATTATCCCGGTGAACAATTTCATCATCATGCCGGTATCCGAGAATAACCTCTATTTCACCGCTATTGGCTCCCATTATTTTTAGCAGGTCGCCTGAATTGTAGTTGACCATGCCCAGGGCGATCATTTGCTGATGGCTGTTCTGGATGGTCACCGAATCTCCGACACGAAATTTATCCTGAATTTCAATAATCCCCGAAGGTAACAAACTTTTACCACTCTGGGTCAACGCTTTTTGGGCCCCGGCATCGACGGTGATGACGCCCCGGGTTTTTTTTGTGAAGGCGATCCATTGTTTGCGGCTGTTCAAGGGGATGACTTCCGGCAAGAAAAAGGTCCCGCATGGCTTGCCGGCAAAAATGTCCTTTAATATATTCGCTCTCAGGCCATTGGCGATGATACAGGCGATTCCGCCCATGCCGATGGTTTTGGCGGCTTTTAATTTGCTGGCCATACCACCGGTTCCCAGAAAACCAGGAATCGTATTGGCTGCTCGGGCCAGGCGTCGGTCCACCTTTTCGACCAGTGGGATGAGTTGTGCATCTGAATGCTCTCTGGGATCCTTGTCAAAGAGGCCATCGATATTGGTCAAGTTGACCAGTAGATGGGATTCCGTCAGGTTGACCACCAGGGCGCTGAGATTGTCATTGTCGCCAAATTTGATTTCATCCGTACCCACCGTGTCGTTTTCGTTGATAATGGGAATGATGTCCCAGGTTAACAGCGTCCGCAAGGTGTTTCTGGCATTCAGAAACCGGCGTCGATGGGTCAGGTCATCACGCGTGAGGAGAATCTGGGCTGCCTTGGTTCCGTGTCTGGAAAACGCATCTTCATAGGCCGTAATCAGGTTACTTTGACCCATGGCTGCCAAGGCCTGCATTTGGGACACGGATGCAGGGCGTTTGGACAGACCGGCTTTTTTCAACCCGGCGGCAATGGCACCCGAAGAAACCAGAATGATCTCGAGGCGCTTTTTGCGTAAGCGACAGATTTCAGTAGCCAGATCATCGATGATATTCAGGTTCAGTCCGTTCTTACGGGTGAGAACACCGCTGCCAATTTTTATGACCACCCGTTTTACATGTTTTAAATAGGTTTTACGGTTTTGGCTCACGGGCGCTCCTCTTGAATGGGCTTATGTTGGAATGGTTTGGCCTTCGGCCCGGCATAATCGGCAACCACATGGCCGTTGCCGATCAATTGCCATTGGTAGATCATCAGCCCTTCCAAACCAACCGGGCCGCGCGCATGAATTTTATTGGTACTGATGCCCACCTCCGCCCCCAGACCGTAACGGAAGCCGTCGCTGAACCGGCTACTGCAATTCACCATCACATCGGCTGTATCTACCCTTAGCATAAAATTGCGGGTCCTGGTTTGATCCGCACTGACAATCACGTCGGTGTGGCCGGAACCGTAGCAATTGATGTGATCGATGGCCTGATCTAGGCTGTCGACAACTTTAATTGCAATGATCAGATCCAAGTATTCAGTCTGCCAGTCTGATTCTGAGGCCGGAATCACAGGGATGATGGCGGCGGTACGGCTGCAGCCACGGATCTCGACGTCCTGGGCAATTAGATCTACTTGGATTGCGGGCAGTAATTTGTCGGCCACATCCGTATGCACCAACAGGGTCTCGGCCGCATTGCAAACGGCAACATATTGGCATTTGCTGTCGACGGTAATCCGTCGGGCCATATTCAGGTCGGCGTCTTTATCCACATAGACATGGCAAATACCGTCGGCATGCCCTAAAACAGGTATGCGCGTGTTGTCCATGATGTGCTTTACAAAAGCATTACTGCCTCGGGGAATGATCAGGTCCACGTATTGATCAAGGCCCAGCAGCCCGGTTACATCGGCACGGGTTTCCATAAGTCCCAACCAGTTTTCGGGAACCCCTGCCAGGCGGGCGGCCTCTGTAATAAGATCTGCAAGCATTTTATTGGTCTGAGCGGCTTCCACGCCACCCTTTAAAAGGATGGCATTGCCGCTTTTCAGACATAGCGAGGCGATCTGCACCAAGGCATCCGGTCTGGATTCGAAAATAACCCCAATCACACCAATGGGACAACTCACCTGGTATAATTCGAGCCCCTGATCCAATTGGGTTGCCGACAATGTTCGGCCCACTGGATCGGGTAACTGTCGCAGGCTTTCCAAGCCATGGCAAGCTTCCTCCAATTTGGCGGCGTCAAATTGTAATCGCTTTAAAAGCGGGGCTGCCAGCGCTTGACTGCGGGCCTTGTCAAGATCGGCCTGATTGGCCGCCAGAATTTGGTCTGTGTTGTCACGCAAGGCGGAAACAATTTGCGAAATTGCCCGGTCTCGCTCGGCACCATCGGTTGCCGCAAGTTGCGTACTGGCTTTTTTTGCTAATTGAGCCATCTGTTGGATGTTCATAGGAACCTCAATGTTTTAAGTGAGCGAACGTTCAAAACAAATTTTATTTACTTTAGATCATTATGATTCACTTTATTCACTTACTGGTATCTAATATTGTGATTTTACAACCTGGGCAAACCGTTCGAGAATTTGCCGGCTGAAAGGTGTTTCCGCTATCATCTGTTGAATCACATTGGGGTCGTATCCGAAATGTTTAAGCTGGGGGGAAAATTCTGAAACATAAGTTCTCATGATGTCCGCATCAAATTCCGGATGGAACTGAAGTCCCCAGGCTGCTTGAGCCATGGCAACGGCCTGATGGGGTTCGGCCTGGTTGGCGGCCAGAACAACCGCACCAGGCGGCAGGGTCAAAACTGATTGGGCATGGCTGACATGCGCGGTGAAGTTCCGGCTCAAGCCGCCGAAAAGCAGATCGTCGCTGGCGTGTCGGCTTAATTGTATCTCGACGGTTCCCATTTCAATGCCCACCGGGCTGTTTCCCACCGTCCCCCCCAGTGCCAATGCCAACAGTTGATGCCCATAGCAGATCCCCAGCAAGGGTATTTCCGCGGCGATCACACCCGGTATCCAGTCGGCCACCCTTTTACTCCAGGGTTCCATATCGGTGACAAAGGCATGCGAACCAGAGATGACCACGCCGGCAATAGAATCAGCCCGCGGCAGGGGTTCACCGGCGTAGGGCGCCACCACGACCACCGACAGGGCTTGCTCCGTGAATGGGATAGCAATCCAGTCGTCAAAGTCACCGCGGCGCCGTGCCAGGTGCGGTATGGTGGGGCCCATTTTGAGAATTAGGACAGGCTTCATTGGTTTATTCATTCCTGTTATTTCGTTCAGTTTTCTGTAATCTTTTTAGGGAGTTTGCAATATCGTTTTTCTCCGGTAAATATTCTGACTAAATATAATTCTCCGTTCAGCAAAATCGCCAATTCGTTTGCGCTCGAATCAGTTCCCGTCCGTCTGCTTCACGGAGGATATCATGTCTGAAACAAAGCCCATCTGCATCCAATGATTGGCTGCGAGCCTTTATATGATCACGGTGCAGCGCTTCTCCCAAAAAATTGACCGATAAGTCCGATAACACCGCATTGCGTAAGTAATTGTCACAGCCTTCCAACAACCATTCAATATAATTGACATTGTTAACGTGCTGGTTGATGTCCAAATCATGGTAGCGGACTTGAAATTGCTTTTCAATTTGAGACCCGGTAAGGGCCGGAAGTTTTGTCAGCGGTTGATCCAAAACATGGCCCTTGTCCACAGGTTTTAGCTGCCGGGCGAACGCTTTGGGTCGTATGGGACGTCTTTTGCCGGTATCAATGATGATCCAGGCGCTAACACAAGCGCCAATGGTTTGATCATTGCAGCGAATGTCAAAATCCCTGAGCGCAAAAGCCCCTTCTATACCGGAAGGCCAGGTGTCTATCTGGATGGTATCCCCCCAATGGGGGTAGTCGATCATTTTAAGAATGATCCTGGAGAGCACCCAGGTATAGTTGTTGGCCTGGAGTTGCGATACCGCCACCCCCAGTTTCAAAGCATGGCTGCTGGCAGCATCCTGGAGTAAATTAAAGATCGACGGCACGGATAATCGTCCCCCCGCATCCACTTCATATGACCGAACCGTATAGGAGCGGCAGAGGGTGTTTTCTTTTCTGTTATATAGGACGTCGGCCATATTTATTCCAGGATAATATATTGGGTCCTCTGTGCCACGTCAGAGCCTTGGGCTCTATGCAAAAAATCGAATTAAATACCAAGCACGAATATCGAAATTCTGAACAATATTCAATGCATTAAATTCAAATGATTCAAACATGCGCGCAGGCATCATGTTTGTCCAAGAATTTTGAAAATAATACTTTGCTGTTGTCAACTGCTATCTGCTATATAGACGAAGGGATTTATAGCCGGCATCGTTTATCGATCCCGATGTCGATACATATTGGAATTTAACTCTGAAATTTATTTAGACCATTGGTCTCAAAATGCCAGATCTCAATACCATGCGGCAATCAGCGACCTCATCCAAGACCTCTTCGCAGTCCACAGGTAGATTGGGTACCTTTGCCGGTGTTTTTACACCCAGCATTTTAACCATATTGGGGATTATTCTTTTCCTGCGTTTGGGATATGTGGTTGGCAACGCCGGTTTGGTGCAAACCTTGATGATACTGGTCCTGGCCAATGGCATTTCTGTTCTGACCAGCATTTCGCTTTCGGCCATCGCCACCAACATCAAAGTCAAGGGTGGTGGTGACTACTATCTCATATCCCGCACACTGGGTCCGGAGTTCGGCGGGGCTTTGGGTATTGTGCTTTTCCTGGCCCAGTCGGTTTCCATCGGGTTTTACTGCATTGGATTTGGCGAAGTCCTGGCCCGACTTTGGCCGGTTTTATATTTTGGTGCCTATTGGCCTCAGATGGTGGCCATGTTTGCCGTGGCCTGCCTTTTTATTTTAGCCTGGCTGGGTGCTGACTGGGCAACCCGGTTTCAGTATGTTGTCATGGCGATCTTGACGGCTGCGCTGATCTCCTTTTTTGCGGGCGGTATTGTGCGTTGGGATCCTGCCCAACTGAGTATCAATTGGCGTGCGCCAGCGGATGGCCCCGGGTTTTGGATTTTATTTGCTATCTTCTTCCCGGCCGTAACGGGTTTTACCCAGGGTATCAGTATGTCCGGGGACCTCAAGGATGCCGGTAAAAGTTTGCCCACGGGTACTTTCCTGGCTGTGGGTCTTTCCATTCTGGTATATTTTGTATCGGCTATTCTCTTTTCGGCAGCATTGCCCCAAACGATCCTACGCAGCGATTACGCTGCCATGGAAACCGTGGCTCTCTTCGGCTTTCTGATAACAGCTGGTGTTGTTTCGGCGACGCTGTCATCCGCCATGGCCTCCTTTTTAGGGGCTCCGCGGATTTTGCAGTCTTTGGCATCGGATCGAATTTTTCCCTTTTTACTTCCGTTTGCCAAGGGGACGGGGAAAACCAATAATCCGCGGCGGGGCGTGCTGCTGTCCGCTGGTATTGCCTTGGTTACCATTGGGCTTGGCAATCTCAACGTGATTGCACCGATTGTTTCCATGTTCTTTTTGATATCCTATGGACTGTTGAATTATGCAACCTATTATGAAACCCGTGCGGCCAGTCCGTTTTTTCGCCCTCGATTCAAATGGTTTGACGGCCGACTGAGCCTGCTGGGCAGCCTCGCCTGCCTGGGAGTGATGCTGGCTATCGATATTCCCGCAGGGCTGGTGGCAACGGCCGTTCTCTTTTCACTCTATCAATACCTGCGACGGACATCAGGGCCTGCACGCTGGGCTGATGGAACCCGTTCGTATCATCTTCAGCAGGTTCGGGACCATCTTCTGGCGGCAGCCGCAGAACCTGAACATCCCCGAGATTGGCGCCCCCAATTACTGCTATTTTCGGACCTGCCTGAAAATAGAGAGCCCTTATTAAAACTGGCGGGCTGGATATCCGGTAGCACGGGACTGATTACGGTGGCTCAGGTCATTGAAGAAAGCGGTGCCAAGGCAATCAAGCTCCAAATGGAGGCCGCAGAAACACTAAAGAAGGAAATGGCTGCTTATGATTTGGGCGTGTTCCCGTTGGTGGTGACGTCCAAGAATTTTGAGCTGGGACTCGATATGTTGGTTCAGGCCGCCGGTATCGGACCACTTCAGACCAACACCATCTTGTTTGGTTGGCTTTCCGGGGAATCCAACAAACGACCGCACATCCGCAAGATACTTTATGATCGGCGTTTAAAGCGGGTGTTCAAACAGGGACGCAATATCGTTATTCTCGATGCCAAGGAGAACCATTGGCCGGCCATGTTGGCAAAACCGGAATCGGAGCGCCGCATTGATGTTTGGTGGTGGGACGATGCCACCGGACGCCTGATGCTTCTTTTGGCGCATCTGATATCCCGATCTGAAGAATGGAATGATGCTCGCATCCGGGTACTCAGCGACCAAAAGGAAGTTGTAGAAGACGCACCATCGGAAAGTCTAAAGACTTTTTTGGAGGATGTGCGCATCACGGCCGAACCGGTTGAGCTGGAATTGGTTGATGCGGATGCGGTTGTACAACACAGCCAGGATGCATCCCTGGTATTGGTGCCGTTTCAAATCAAGGCTGATCGTGCGCTGGGGCCTTTTGGGCAGCCGGTCACGAATTTGATAGCACGTCTGCCATCGGTGGCACTGGTTTTGGCCGCTGAGGATATTGACCTGGGTGCAGAACCCGAAGATGGTAAAGCCGGTGAAATGGCCGCCCTGATGGATCAGTTAAACGACGCCGGTAAAAAAGCCCGCAAAGCAGAGAAAGAAGCAGAAAAGGCATCCCGGTCCCTTGAAGAAATGGTGACCAACCTGTCGGAATCCGAAAACAAGCAACTGGCACCCGAAATAATTGAAGAGATGCGTAAACATGTTACCGAGGCAGAGGCAGAGGCCAACAAGGCTTTCCGGCGGGCTGCCAAGGCAAGAGTCAAAGCCCAGCAAGCTGTCCAGGAAGCAATCGATGCCGGGGTCGAACTCCCCGACAAACAAGCTGAGGAAGTGGCGCCTCAGGATGACCCCGAAGATAATGGCCCCAAGCTGCCCTAAGTGCATACGATAAGGCTAATCCAAGCATTTCCTTATAGATTTAAACCGACAGCTCTCGCTAATGATGCTTGACACGATTACAGCCCATCATTAACTTTAATTGAATTCATCCCGCGCTACAGCGCGGGATGAATTCAATTTATAAAATCGTGGCAACCGATTTTTTGGGGGGGAATCCACGCATGCGCATTCTGATGCACTACATTTTTGCCATTGTGGCGCTGACCATTTATGGGGGACAGGTCTGACCCTTAATGGCAGCCATGCCCCCCGTGAAGCTGGGGGCAATCATACTGGTCTCCTACGGCTTGGCGTTTGCCGTCCGCGGGCCACTGGTAAAGCGCCATGTCTTGCAGGCGGATGAAGCCGATCAGCCCAAACGTCAGTTTTGGCTCGATCTGGCCGTCAGCCTATTGGCCGGTGTTCTGGCCAGTACTTACAACACGGCCATTTTGTCCTTTCCCATCACCAGCACGTTGTCCTTGTTGGTCGGATGTCTCATGGCCGGCTTTTTTGTGGCCTTAGATACCGCGCTTGAAAGAGAGCGGAACATCATTGCGGAGGTGATCGCTCAGAATAGACGACAGCGCCCCCCCCAACGTCTTTATTCCATGACACGCAAATTTTTCATGGCCGCCCTTTCATCGGTGCTCTTTTTTTCCATGGTCCTGATTCTGGTTTTTACGCGCGATATTGTCTGGCTTGCCAATCTTGATACATCGGTCACCTCTTTGGCATCCGCCCAAATGTCGGTGGCCTATGAAGTCTTTTTTATCATGGTGGTGATGTTGATCCTCATCATCAACCTGATTGTGTCCTACTCCAAGAATTTAAAACTGCTATTTGCCAATGAAACCAGTGTGCTGGAACGGGTCAGCCAGGGAGATCTTAGCGGCACTGTCCCCATCGCTACCAATGATGAATTCGGTCTCATTGCCGGACATACCAACAGTATGATCGAGGGTCTCAGGCACCGTATGCAGCTGATCAACGAGCTCAAGCTGGCAGAGGAAATTCAGCAAAACCTGTTACCCAAGAGTCCGCCTAATCATACGGGGATGGATATTTCCGGTATCAGCCTTTATTGCGACGAAATTGGCGGTGATTATTATGATTTTATAGAATTGCCAGATCGCAAATTCGGGATTGTCGTGGCGGATGCTTCCGGGCATGGTATTGGTGCCGCCATGCACATGACCGCCGCCCGGGCGTTTGTACATCTCAGTGCCAGAGAGTATCATGGGCCTGCGCAGCTTCTCACGGAGGTTAATCGCTATATTACCCGCGACAGCGATGCCACCAGTCGTTTTTTGGTGATGTTTTTTCTTGAAATCGACGAACAGGCCAAGTCGCTAACGTGGGTGCGTGCCGGTCATGATCCGGCTATCCTTTTTGATCCGGCCCGGGGCGAATTTGAAGAACTCAATGGCGACGGCATGGCATTGGGGGTTGTCGATGATTATGCCTATCGGATGTATGCACGCGATGGGTGGGCTCCTGGCAGCATCCTGGTGATTGGCACAGATGGTATCCATGAAAGTCGCAATGACCAGGACGTCATGTTCGGACAAGATCGTTTGAAGAATATCGTTCGCGAAAATGCGAACGCGTCGTCAGAAGAGATTCAAAAAGCAGTTTTAAAGGAGCTGGAATCCTTCAGAGGCAAGCTTCCCCAGGAAGATGATGTGACTATCGTCGTGGTCAAACTACTCTAACTATTTAAAGCGCTAGCGTCTAAATACCTGATTTATAAATTTCCCAAATCCAAGCGCCACTAAAATAATCGCAGGTGAATCCGATGCCAAAGGCTGATATTCCCGTAGTCAAGAGGTCGCTGTTCTCATGGATATTCCCAGGCAACGCTAAGCTTCAGACAGCACTGCTGCTGATTATCGGCACGATGGTGTTTGCCCGGGTGCTACCCCTTATGATGCAGAGACGCATTGTGAATGAAGCCATCAACCTGAGAGATGTCGACCTGCTGCTGCTTTATTGCGGAATTTATTTGCTCGCAGTTATCGGGGCCAGCTCCTTAAAATATTTGACCAACGTGATTCAGACATTGATTGCCGAGCGCACCACCGCCCGCATGCGCAAAGAATTGTATGCCCATATTTTAAATCTTCCAATGGGTTTTTTTCGCAAGACCCAGGCCGGCACGATTGTCAATGCGTTGGTCACGGAACTGACCCTGCCAGGCAACTTTGTGGGATTGTCCATCGCAGCCCCCCTCACCAATTTGGCAACCTTGCTGGCTTTTGCGGGTTATCTGTTCTACCTGAACTGGTTATTGGCACTCATATCGCTCAGCATCTATCCCATCGTGGCTTTTGTCCTGCCGATGCTACAGCGGCGTGTCAATAAGGCCAACAAAAAGCGTGTGGATGCCGCCCGCAGCTTTTCATCCCGAATTGCTGAATCAGCATCCGGTGTTCATGAGATTCAAGGTCACGGTGCCCATGCCATTGAAAATCGGAAATATGATAACCTGGTGGACCGGTTGTATCGTAGGCGTATTGTCTGGAATTTATATCGCTATGCCGTTAAGTCCCTGAATGGCTTTTTCACCAGCCTGGGCCCATTTCTGGTGTTTATTCTGGGTGGCTGGTTGGCCATCAACGGACAGTTGGAACTGGGATCCTTGGTGGTTTTTATTTCAGCCCAAGAGAAGCTGTTCGATCCCTGGAAAGAAATGATTGAATTTTACCAGGTCTATCAGGACGGTTCGGTTATTTATCGTCGCACCATGGGATATTTTGACGTGGAACCTGATTTTGCCCTGGAACCGCAGGAGAGGAAGCCCCTGGAACTGGATGGCAGTATCGAAACCAATAATTTATCATTCGCAACAGACAGCGGTATCCAGTTGTTGAGTAATATTAATATATCCCTGGCACCCGGTGAGCATATGGCCCTGGTGGGCTTTTCCGGCAGCGGTAAAAGTACCCTGGCGGCCTGCATTGGCCAGCTGTATAAACACTCCAGCGGAAAAATTCAAATCGGGGACCAGAATATCGACAATTTAACCAAGCAGGATGTTGTCAACAATATCGGTATGGTTGCCCAGTCTCCTTTTATTTTCAACGGTACGATCCAGGAGAATATCTTATACTCTTGCGAAGCCCAATTAGGAGCGCGGTCTCAACCCAACCCGGAGAATTTGCCCAGCTTGGATGATATTATTGCAATCTTGCACCAAACAGGCATTTTTGTGGATGTATTGCGTTTTGGACTGAACACCATACTCATCCACGGTGAGAATCAAGACCTGGCCGATACGATCATCCGTGTACGTGACAATTTCCAGCGCTCGTTTGGCCAAGAACTGGCCGATTATGTGGAATTTTTTAACCAGGATCGTTATCTGTCTCATTCCAGTGTGGCCGAAAACTTGACCTTGGGGACGCCCAACAAGGATTCATTTGCAGCGGCCAATCTGTGCCGCAACACCTTTTTTCTGAAATTTTTGGATGAGGCCGACTTAACCCGTCCCTTGCTGACGCTTTCCGTGGACCTGGTAAAACAATCTGTCGAGATATTAAGAGCCTTACCCCAAGATGCCATGTTTTTTGAGCAGAGCCCCATTCGTCCCTCGGAATTGGAGGATTTCATCCAACTGGTTGAGTCCCTAAAAGCCAAAAGGCTGCATGATTTTTCAGCCCAAAATCGGGAACTGCTCCTGGATGTGGCCTTACGATTTACACCCGGTATCCATAAAATGGTATCCATGCCGCAAATACTAGAAGACCTCATTTTAGAGGGTCGTGCTCTTTTTCGAAAACGCATTAGTGAAGATGATCCCGAAGCCTACACCTTCTACCAGATGTCCGCCTACATGTATTCACAAACAATCTTGAGCAATATCTTCTTTGGAAAAATTACCACGAGCCATTCCCAGGCGCAGGAACGCATCAATCAAAGTATCATACAGCTATTGGTGGAAGAGGATCTTTTGGAGCAGATTGTGGAAATCGGCCTGCAATATAATGTGGGCAGTAAAGGTGATAATCTCTCCGGTGGTCAGCGCCAGAAGCTGGCCATCGCCAGAGCGTTTCTCAAAAATCCGCGAATCTTGATCATGGATGAAGCCACGTCAGCGCTGGACAACCGATCCCAGGCACGAATCTTAAATCTCTTGGAAACACGCTGGAAGAAAAAAAGTACCCTGATCTCGGTTGTTCACCGTCTGGATACAATTCAGAACTTCGATAAGGTTGCCGTAATGAAATCCGGAAAGATTCTTGAGATGGATACCTATGACAACCTGATGGCCCGGAAAGGAATGCTTTATGAACTCGTTGGAAACAAATAAACTGTCAGCAACCAGTGAGCTCGATCAGAATCTGGAGATGTTAAGGCAAACCTATCTCTTTGCAGTGGTACCCCTGGAATCTCTAAAGGTATTCGCCTATCTGTGCACACGCGAAAAGTTCAAGCCGGGTGAGTATCTGATTCACCAGGGAGAGGATGATGGTCAGGCTTTTTTTATCATCGCGGGGCAGGCCATACTTGAACGAGAGGCGGGCGACAGTGTCCAAGCGGTGCGCGAAATTGAGGCGGGAGAATTTATCGGCGGTATGTCGTTGATGGGATCGATGCAGCGTCTCTATTCCATAAGAGCGGAAACAGAGACCACCTGTCTGATTCTAAACCGTGAAAAATTTTCACGCACCATGTCCAAGTTTCAGGATCTGATGCCAAACTTTTTCAAGGCACTGGTGGGGCAAATTGATGCGTGGGAAAAGACGTTTTTGTCCGGACGTAAGGATAAATGTGAAGATTGCTTGAAAGAGCTGGGGGTCAGTCTGATCTAGCCGGATATAATGGTTCAGCAATTAATTGTCAGGCGCTGATACAATCTATCGTCGCAAGACCGTATATTTTGACAGGGACCATGTTTGTTGAAGTAAACTGGTCGATATGCTATTCATAGAACCGAATGAGGTGCGGGATTCATTGAAAGGTATTGTATGATGGCCAAAAAAGCCTATGCCTTTGAGTTAAAAAACGATCAGTCCGAATTGGATCGCCTGTGTGAAGCGTGTGAGGAACTGGGCAAATCCATCGGTCTTTCAGATAAATCTGTATTTGAGATCAATCTCGCGCTGGATGAACTGTTTACAAATATTATCTCCTATGGATTCAAAGATCAAAAAGAGCATTCCATTAAAATCGACATAAGCGTTGATGATAACCAGTTGCACATGAGAATCGAGGATGATGGGATCCCTTTTAATCCGTTGGCAGTAAAGCCGCCGGATTTTCAGTGCAGCATTGAGGAGTGCCAAATCGGCGGATTGGGAATTCACCTAATCAAAAAGTTGATGGACGATTTCCAATATCAACGTGTGGGGGATAAGAACGTCATTAAGCTGAAACGAAAAATAGTCGCGACTGATTAGCGGCTGGCCAGCTGACAGCATGCCGTCGAATGTCAGCGGTTACCCGTGGACGTATAGAATTAGGCACAATCCGAGGCTGTGGGTTGTAACTCGGACCCGCTTGAGGAATATGGAGGCAAGGTCATGGAAATAACGCTAGAAAAACAAGATGCCATCAGTGTTTTTAAATTAAATGGTCGGCTCGATTCCAATACTTCGCAGGGCTTTGAAGAGAAAATATTTAATGCCATCACAGATGGGTCCAAACAGATGGTGATCGATTTCAAGGATATCGATTATATTTCCAGCGCCGGCTTACGGGTCATACTCAAGGCAACCAAAGCGTTGAATCGGGAAAAAGGCAAAATAATGCTGTGTTCCATGCAGGATTATGTCAAAGAGGTTTTTGAGATCGCAGGCTTTGACGCCTTCCTGCCCATTGTAGAGAATCGCGAAGAAGCACTGAAATCGTTTTAGCTAACCGAAATTTATCAAAATAATTTAGGTCCGCATACCAATTAAACCCCGCTTGCCTAAATCTCTCAGAAATTGGGTAACGGCGCTTTCCGATTCTGCCGCCGGGAGCTGGTGGATTTGGGCAAAATCATCAATGATATCCTGAACCGTACGTTTCCCGTCAATCATTTGCCAAACACCTGTTCCCAGGTTATCCAGTTGGAGTTTTCGATAACGAATCTGGGGGGAGGTGCCCTTGAACCGGCGCAGCCATTTGGCAATCCAAGGGCGCAAGGCCACCGGATATCGTATGATTAGGTGGCCGGAGGTACTTACTTCCGTGGTGATTTCACTATTTTGAACCGGAATTGCCGCCAGGGCGTGTTGTTTGTTCATGTGTGGCAATGGATTTTGCTTTGGTTTTGGGTTCATTTCAATTGAAAATTGGCACAAAGTTGAGCCATCTGATTGGGTTTAAATGGTTTTTTACTTTCTATACTGATCCCCAAGATGCGGTTGTTGCGTTCCAGGTGCCAAACACGCACCCACTTTAAGGCCGGTTTGATACCCCATCGCAGCAGGTGGCGATGCCACCCGGTCACTCCTGGTGGCTGCATTTCCACTGCCGGATTTCCTTGGATGGACGTAAAACTTAGTTGCGCTTCGCTGAGTTGAAGCATGTCGGCGGTAAAAGCCGTTAAATTGGAAAGCGCCAGCAGGGCTGATGCTGGCGCCCACCGGTACAGTTTTACTGCCAAGATGCTAGATTTAAAGGCAAGTTCATGATTCCCCGGTTTGAAATGATAGTGCTTCAGCTGCAATGATTTTGGCAAAAGGGCCTGAACTTCAAAAAGCCGCCAGGCCGTACAGTCATCATCACGGTGATCAGCCAATGTTTTGAGGAACTGAAGCAGGCCTGGGTTTGTAAGGCGGTTGCGGATATCGAAAAATTGGAAAATGACGGCATTCTTGCATTGGGGACAGTATAGGGTGGCGCCATGGCCGTTGCTGGCATCTGATTGCCAGCAGAAGCCTTGGGCAGAATATGCAGCCAGCGCCTGTGTCCAGGCCGGTGGCAGCTGCCACTTCGTGATTTTAGGAATGGGTCGGGCCTTGTGTCCTTGAACGAGCTTTTTCAATAGGCCCTGGTGGGAAAAGCGGCCCTTTATGGGACCCCATTTTATTTCCATGGCCGGGGTGTCGCTTTTATGGAAGGTTAAATGACGGGAATCGATTGATACAAGCTCCCAATCGAAGGGTATTGAAAATTGAATTCCGTTCCAGGCGATTTTTTTTAACGTAAGCGCCATGGGCTATCTGGGGCAGAAAAGATCCCAGCCCGTCTGATCCATCACGATCGGTTTTACGCTGTCTTTGTCGGTGAGCGTTTGATCCATGGATTTCTCGTAACAATCATGTTCAGCACTGATGAGGCTTGTCATGGATAACTTGATGGAATTACCCATTTTTTCTTCTTCATCACGGGCGTTGTGCTGCAAGGTGAGGCTGATTTTTTGATTGTTTTTGGTTCGAAAGGACCACTTCCAGGCGATGACGATGTGAAACGGATCCCCGCGGTATTCATCGGCTTCACCAAAGCGATTTACAATACGCTTTTTCAGCTTTTCAAAAAAGGCTTTGTCGTTGTTTGAATACTTAAGTTTGATGCGGACAATCAGATTTGAAACTGCACAGGTGCCATAGGCGATAAGGCCGCTTTTAAAACCCTTTATGGGCTTGATTTCCACTTCTTGAACCGACGCCATGTGCCGAATGGGGAGCGCCGTGTCCATATGCACGTAGTCTGCAAAATTGGCGATATCCTGGTTCAGGATAAAGGGTCCGATCTGATGGGGTGCTTTGGCATGGCTGATACCCGTTAGCGCCAACATCAGAATGAGGATCCCGATGATTGTATACATTTTCATGGAGATGACTCCTAAGGTTTTAGTGATTCTCACGAGCGAGAATGTCTGCGTTGTGGATGTCGCGTTACACAAGTTGTCAGCATATTTCATAAGATAGAGCCGATTACCGATTTGTAAATAACAGCTATCAGCTGTAGGCTCTCAGCGGCTAATCGCTTAGACCTGATCGCCGCCTGCTGATCGAGCTATAGTCTACCCGAACGAAAAATGGATATCACCAGCCAAAGCCCCAATACCGTAGCCATGGTGTAGCCAACGATACCGAGCAAGGTCGTCAACGGGATGGTATGATCCCATACGGTTATATTTACGGCCAGTTGTCCGGACGTGGCATTTAAAACCAGGGCCGCGGCAATTAAGGAAGCCGAGATTACCAACCCAAGCACCAGGCGATTGAGACTTTTTTCGAGTTTGTCATCCAAGCCCTGGATGCCGGTATGCGCCACTTCCACCCGATGCTTGCCCTGGGCCGTCATTTTGAGAATGTCGTTTAAAAACTTGGGAACCAGGCGCATGTACCCGCTTAGATTGCGTACGTCCCGTCCCATGTTGCTGAGTAGTTTTTGGGCATCATATCCGCGTTCCAACAATGCCTTGGCATACGGCTTGGTGACCTCCAGCAGGCTGGCATTGCTGTCGAGTATTTTACCCAATGCTTCGGTCTGGATAAAGGTTTTCAGCAGTAATAAATAATTTCGGGGCAGGCGAATTTGGTGTTTCAGAACCAACCGCATGACCTGATCGTATACGTCTTTGGCGGAGATGGTTTGCAGCGCGCGGCCGTAAAATGGCTCGCTGATGTCTTTGAGGTCAATGCGAAAAGCGTCCATATCGATCTGGTCGGTACGAATCAATCCGGCGCTTACAAAGGCATCGATAACCATGTCGTAATCATGTTCAGCATATCCGAGGAAAATATTGGCAATCTGCAGCATGGCTTCTTCATCCAAGTATCCCATGATGCCAAAATCCACCAGGCTGACACGACCATCGGGCAGCACAAGCGTATTGCCGGGATGGGGATCGGCATGAAAGAGCCCAAACTCCATCAGCTGGCGGGAGAAGCTGCGCAGGCCAATCATGGCGATTTCCCGTGGATCAATGCCCATGGCGCGCATGCTTTCCACCTGGTCCATTTTGATGCCATCCATGTGTTCCATCACCAGAACTGACTTGGACGTATACGCCCAGTGCACCTGCGGAATTACCATTTCGCGGCTTTCTTTGAAATGGGCTGAAAACCTTTCCATGTGGCCGGCCTCGGTAAGCATATCGAGTTCTTTAAAGATGGTTCGTTCGAATTCACGCGCCAGGTTGACAAACCCGACTTTTTTGCCCAATTCAAATTTATGCTCAAGCCTTTCGGCCAATGCCAACATGAGTCGAATGTCTTCACGTATTTTTTCCTCAATGCCGGGCCGGATGACCTTGACGGCCACTTTCTCACCCGTATGCAATTCAGCCACATGGACCTGGGCAACCGAAGCCGCGGCAATGGACTCCGGGTTGAAATACGTGAACATGTCATCCAGCTTTTGGTCAAACTGCGATTCGATAACGGCTTGAATCTCCTCAAATGGAACCGGTGGGACCCGATCCTGCAATTTGCGAAATTCGGCAATATACGCGGGCGGGAAAATATCTGCCCGCGTGCTCATCAGCTGGCCCAACTTGATAAAGCTGGGGCCTAAATCTTCCAGCACCCGGCGAAGCCTGACCGGAGATGGAAAGCCGGATTTAAGCGGATCCCCGTCATCCTTGGCGACCGGTTCTCGGTAAGCACCTTTGCTGAACAAGCGATCCGTGAAATCGCCGAGTCCATGTCTAACCAATATGCGGGAGATATGCCCCACCCGCCGAATTCCACGGAACCGTCGCATGCCATCTACGAACTTCATCTTGTTGCCTTTCGGTTCAAACGATTTGGTTATTCGTCGCCGGTTGCGCCGGATTCTTTGACACTGCGCCATGAGTTGGCGACTTCTTTTATTTTATCCTTCTCGGCGATATAGCTTTCGATAAAGCCACAATCTGCGCATACGTAGTTGTCCAGCGATGCAATCGAAATCAGGCTGATGGGTATGGAATTACTTGCGAAAGGGCCGCTCTTTAAGGGAACTTTATCACCACAGAAGACCGAATCTGATCCACATTTTGGGCAGGTACCGTTTTTCACAATGTCCTCCTTAGGGTTTAACTCCCATTCTGTATCGGGAGGGAATCCGTCGCCAAGATGCGAGGATATCAATTTAGGTTCAAGGATAATTTTAGGCTATTAGGCTGTTGGCTGAAGACTATTTGGCGTTAAGGGCTATCGGCCATCGGCTTTTCACGGCCCATAGCCTACAGTCTCAAAGCTCAATTGCTATCGATTTGGCCCCCTGGATCCCGGATCCCAAAACCATGACTGCAACAAAAAGTGGTTGCAATGCAGCCTTGGGGGGCAGATCAATGTGTTTAGGTATGACCCAATCGAATGGTTCTGTCAAGGGATCAAAACCCATTGCATATGTCATCATCACCTGGATTTGAACTGGAACGGCTTTGGAACCTAAAAAAGTGTGTGGATTTAGGCATAAAGGCCATGGAACTCTTGCCCCAAAATTGAAACTGAGGTAAAGAGAGGGCCCATGTCAATGACTGAACACGCACCATCGAAACCCATCGATCGGATTGAACAGATCAAACTGTTTCTAGCGCTTTCGCGTACGCCCCACGGTCTGTTGGATATGGCCACACCGGCTTTCAGTGTGCTACTCTATCTCGGCGGATTTCCCCCATTTCATGTGGTCGTTATCGGACTGCTGACTGCATTCGCAGGCTACACTGCCGTATATGCACTCAATGATATCGTCGATTATCGAACGGATAAAGCCAAGGGCAACAATGGTACGCCGACGGGAGAAGAGTATTTGGATGCGCTTCTGGTTCGACATCCCATGGCCTTGGGTTTACTGTCCTATCGTGAAGGAATCATGTGGGCAATCGGTTGGTCCATTGTGGCCTTGATTGGTGCCTATATTTTAAATCCCATGTGCGTGGCTATCTTTTTTTTAGGAGCCTTGCTGGAAACGGTCTACTGCCTGCTTTGGCGCGTAAGTCCCTGGCGTACGATTATCAGCGGATTTGTTAAAAACTCGGGGCCCGTGGCCGCGTTGTTTGCCGTGGACCCGAACCCCGCACCATTTTTTACGATCTTATTGTTTTTGGGGCTTTTTTGCTGGGAAATCGGCGGCCAAAATATCCTAGCTGACTGGACAGATAAAAACCTGGCGCAACAACTCAATGCCAAGACGATTCCCATTCGACTGGGTTTTCAGAAATCGGCGTCCCTGGTACTGCTGTCTTTGACCGTTGCGACCCTATTGATCACGTTTCTTTTTTTTCTGCAGGCACCCATCTGGCGATGGGGTGCGGCCCTGGCAACCATCGCAACCGGTTCCTATCTCCTGCTAATCCCCGGCATTAAACTTTATATCACGCAGGACCGGAATCATGCCATGGTACTTTTCAATCGAGCCAGCTTTTTTCCCTTGGTGCTGCTTGGCATTGTCCTGGGGTTGATCGGCTTTTCATGCGGGATTTAATCGGCGATGGTAATAAGATAGCAGCCGATAAAAATGATGGCTGAAGAAATGACGCGAATCATTTTATTCTTTTCATTTAGAAGCTGCCCGCCCAGAATAACCGCAATCACAATGCTTATTTGCCGTAGGCCCAAAATATAACTCATTCGCTCTAATGTGAAGGCCCACAAGATAAGAAAATATCCGCATATGGATATTAGGCCGCAAGTTAGAATGGATCTCTTGTGAATTCGCCATTCTCTGAGTAACACCCCCTTCTTTGTTGCATTGAGAACATGGGGTGTAAATAGTCCTAAGCTTATCCAGGGGTATAAAAATGCAAAGAAGACCGGATGCATCTTGCTTACGGCTATTTTATCAATAAGCGAATACGCGGCGACTGAAACCAATGTCAAAAAAGCATATTGCGTAGAACGATCGCTAACGATCGATCGAAGGGGTTTGATCAGTTCGCGGTAGTCAATTTTTTGCAAGTTGATTGAATACACACCAAAAACCACCAGCAAAATGCCGATTCCGCCGTGCAGGCTTACATTTTCTTTTAGGATAGTAATCGAAAAAAGTAAGACCAGGGCCGGCGAGGATCTCATGATCGGGTAGATTAGCGACAGATCTCCCAGCGCCAGTGCTTTGGAAAGGAAGTACCAGTATATAAAATGTATGATTCCGGATAGTAGGACATATGGGATCGTGATACTGAAATCTACTTTTAAGAGCGTAATAATAAAAATAGGCAGAAAAAATAAAAGCCCAAAAATTTCATACCACCATATGAAAGCCTGTTTATCCATGGCGCGCTTGTTCAAAAAGTTTCGCAGCGCGTGCAAAACGGCCGATGATACCACCATAATGATAACCAAAGGGTCCATCGCGTACCGCACCTTTTCAAATTTTATGGTGTGTGAGAACAGTCGGTCTATCTATCTATCAAGTAATCCTTATTTCCACAAATTTTTTCTTGACAGGGTCTTGAAATCCGAACTATAAAACGAATCATATCGTGAGACACAGTCTCAAATTATGAGATAAGATGTGTTCCCGGTTTAATCAGTTTCGGGTCTGTGAATGATTAAACCGGATTCTCTGGGAAGTGACGGCGATGTGATAGAATTCGAAACACTTCAACTTAAAAAAGGACGATTTATTTGAATTCTATTGAAAAAGCATTGGAGATTTTGCGCGCATTCACGCCAGAGAACCGACCTTTGCGAACTGTGGAAATCAGTAATCGGCTCCAGATGAATAAGGCCACAGTCAATCGTATTCTCATCATACTTAAAAAAAGAGGTTTTGTGGTTCAGGACGAGGCCACACGGCGCTATCGCTTGGGTCCCTCCACGGCGCTGCTTGGTCGTGCCGTCAAACAATCATTGAATGGTCGTTTGGTGGCGCTGGCCAAACCGTATTTAGACCGTCTGCGTGACAAAGTTGGTGAGACCGTTCATCTCGAGGTACTAGCGGGTAATCGGATTTTTCTATCATACAGCGCTACAGGAATCAGACAGGTCACGGTTACACCCAGGGTGGGAGATCAGATGGCCATGAATGCCAACGCCGGTGCCAAGGCCATCATGGCTTTCAGTTCCCAGGCTGAAATAGAGAAATGTTTGGCTGGTAAGCTTAGAAAATTCACATCTAAAACGATTGTCGCTCCCAGCAAAATCCGAAAAGAGTACGAAGAGATCAGGAAATCAGGATTTGCATACGATAGAGAGGAATACGATGAGGATGTCCATGCGGTTGCCGCGCCTATTTTCAATCACGAAGACCGTGTCGTGGCAGCGGTGGTTCTCATCGCGCCATCATTTCGTATGAACAGCAGCATTGAAACTGGCTTCTTGGAACTCCTAAAAGATACGGCCAAGGACATAACGGAGCGGCTGTCGAAACTGTGACAACGCGTGAAGCTTCACGAACGAAAAATGCTTTCGCATTTTCCAAAAACCGTGAGGGCAAGCTTCTGCACACCAGTAAAAATTTGGAAGCCATTCACCCCCGCCCCTATGGGCGAGGTCTTCTGGCGCAGTTTTTTAGATAAATTATCATGGCTGGTTCGGACAGCGGAACTTGTTCAAACCGCCACAAGACACGGGGAGGATATTATGCGTGAAAAGATGGGGCTCGCGGAAATCAAGTCCATGTTTGATTTAAGTGGTAAGGTAGCGGTCATCACCGGCGGATCCGGCGGATTTGGCCGGGCCGCAGCCATTGGATTGGCAGCCTACGGTGCTGATATTGTGGTTACCTCTCGGACGCTTTCCAGCCTGGAAGAAACGGTTTCAGAAGTTAAAACCCAGGGACAACAAGCAATGGCCATTTCATGTGATGTCAGTAACGCTGAGAGTGTTTCCCTGATGACCCGACAAGTTGTCGACCAGTGCGGCAAGATCGATATTATGGTTACGGCGGCAGGTATCGCTGCGCGCCATCCGGCAGAAGAAATGCCCCTTGATGACTGGCAAAAGGTTATGGACGCGAATGTCAAAGGAACATTCCTCTGCTGTCAAGAAGCGGGCAAAGACATGATCAAGCGCAAAGAACCGGGAAGTATTATCACCGTCGGTTCCATTCGCGGTTTCCTGGGGCATCCGGCAGGCTATTCGGCCTATGGTACGTCCAAAGGAGCGGTTCATCTGTTGACCAAACAATTGGCCTGTGAATGGGCCAAGCACAAGATTCGGGTCAATTGTATCGCACCTTGCATTTTCTGGACGCCGTTGACGGAACCTATCTTGAACGATGCCGAAATGTATAAAATCTTTATGTCCCGGATTCCAATCGGTCGGGCAGCCGAACCGGAAGATTTTATTGGGGCTTTGGTCTATTTGGCTTCACCGGCTTCCAACATGATGACCGGCCATATCATGTCCGTAGACGGCGGTGCTGCCGCCGGTTAGCCCGGACACCGCATTAAAATTTTCACTCTAGGGGCGCTCAGGGGCGTGCAACATCCGGACTTGGAGAAAACACAAATGGAAACGCAAGTACAATCATATCAGTCAGTGGCAATAATCGGAGCCGGGTTGATGGGCCACGGCATTGCCCAAATTTTCGCTCTCGGCGGTAGGCAGGTCTGGTTGAACGATCTGGAAGAAGACGTGCTGATCCAGGCTGAGCTTAATATTCAGAAAAATCTGGAATTTTTTGTGGCCAATGGGCTGATTTCCCAGGAAGAAGTAAATCCGGCCCTGGCCCGAATAAAAACCACAACATCGCTAGAACAGGCGGCTGGTCCGGCCGATTATGTGGTTGAGGCCGTCAGCGAAAATCTGGCACTCAAACAGTCCATTTTTAAACAACTGGATAAAATCTGTCGCCCCGAGACCATTTTAAGCACCAATACCTCGGTCATCAGTATTACTGAAATTGCCAGCCAGGCCAGCAATAAAGCCAGAATTGTTGGCACCCATTTCTGGAACCCACCCCACCTGATTCCCCTGGTGGAAGTGATACCCGGAGAAGAGACAACATCCGATACGGTGACGCTTGCCGTTAGCCTGCTAACTGACGTGGGCAAGCATCCCGTGCGGGTCAAGCGCGATGTGCCCGGATTTGTGGGAAACCGGCTACAGCATGCCCTCTGGCGTGAGGCCATTTCCATTGTGGACCAGGGTATCGCCGAGGCGGCCGAGGTGGATGAAGTTGTCAAGATGGGCTTCGGCATTCGATTGCCTGTATTGGGGCCCTTGGAAAATGCCGATCTGGTGGGACTGGAGCTTACCCATGCTATCCATGACTACATATTGAAGCACCTGGAAGCTTCCCCTGAACCAGCACCAATCTTACAACAAAAGATTGACCAAGGTCATCTTGGTTTTAAATCCGGGCGCGGGCTACAATCTTGGACCGAGCAAGAGATCGCCGCGACACGTGACCGTCTGACCCAGCATCTCATCGAATGGACCAAGAAAAGGCAGGACGATCGGTGACGTTCCGGTTTACCAGATATTTTTGAGCCATGGTTGGCGGTTGACCGAAATCAACGACGAAGAGACAAGCTTTGGGGAGAAATTCATGAACCAGACCAGAACATATATCAACGGAACCACTGGTGGACCCGTCAGGGTGTATGTTCGCGATGGCCGGATTATTCGCATTACACCCATCGAACTCGATGACAACGATGCACCCTCCTGGCAGATAAAGGCACGGGGCCGCACTTTTGCGCCGCCGCGTAAAACAACCCTGGCCCCTTACTCCCTGGCCTGGCGCTCCATGGTTTACTCACCCCAGAGAATCCTGACACCGCTGAAACGTGTGGATTTTGATCCCGACGGCAAACGCAACTGCGGCAAACGCGGCGAGTCAGACTACGAAGCCATTAGTTGGGAGCGTGCCGCAGAAATTGTTTGTAATGAAATCAAACGTGTCAAACAAGACTATGGACCGGCGGCCATGTTATCCACGGCGAGCTCCCACCATCTATGGGGCAATATCGGTTATCGTCACAGTGCCTATTTCCGTTTTATGAATCTGGTGGGGTATACCTATGCGGATCACAATCCCGACAGTTGGGAGGGCTGGCATTGGGGCGGCATGCATCAATGGGGCTTTTCCTGGCGACTCGGTATCCCGGAACAGTACGACCTGCTCGAAGATGCCCTCAAACATACCGAGATGCTTGTCTTTTGGTCCTCTGATCCGGAAACAACCCATGGGATATATTCTGCTTTCGAGTCCACTCCCAGGCGATTCTGGTTAAAAGAGCTTGGGGTCAAAATGGTGTTTATCGATCCTTTTATGAACCATACCGCCGGATTGTTTGGCGACAAATGGTTTGCCCCCCGACCGGACACAGGCAATGCCATGGCTTTGGCCATCGCGCATGTATGGATGACGGAAGATTTATATGACAAAGACTACGTTGCCCAACATGCCGTGGGTTTTGAGGCCTGGCAGGATTATGTCCTGGGCCGGGGGGATGGCCAGCCGAAATCGCCCAGCTGGGCCGAACAGGAGTGCGGTATCCCGGCACGGCAAATAAGAGCCCTGGCCCGGGAGTGGGCTTCCAAAAAGACCATGCTGGCCGCCGGTGGCCTGAGTGGGTGGGGCGGGGCTTGTCGATCGGCAACGGGGGCCCAATGGGCCCGATTGATGATTTCATTGCAAGCCATGCAGGGCTTGGGCAAACCGGGCATCAATATATGGTCAACCGTACAAGGGGCTCCCAGCAACACCGATTTCATGTTTCCCGGCTATGCCGAAGGCGGCATATCGGCGGACCCGGATAATTCGGCCGCTGGATACCGTTGGGCCAATAAAATTGACTTCAGAGGCACCAAATCCAATATCAATCACCCCGGCGGGCAACATATTCCCAGACTCAGGATTCCGGAGTGCATCCTTGAAGGCAAGGAAAAATGGCGCGGCAAAGGATTTTGTGGGAGCGCCATCGAAGCCCAGCTCAAACCATACAAATATCCCGAGGACGGTTTTCCGGAGATACAGATGTACTACCGGTATGGCGGCTCCTTTATCGGAACCATGACCGAAACCAACCGCTTCGTGCAAGCCTACCGGACCGATCGGTTGCCGTTTGTGGTCAACCAGTCGATCTGGTTTGAAGGCGAGACGCGTTTTGCAGATATCATCCTGCCGGCCTGCACCAATTTCGAACGCTGGGATATCAGTGAATTTGCCAATTGCTCCGGCTATGTCACCGACTCCTTCACGCAGGTCAACCACCGGATCGTAACCCTGCAGCAGAAATGCATCCAACCATTGGGACAATCCAAGTCGGACTACGATATATTCGCCCTGTTGGCCAAACGCCTGGGTCTATATGCAGTCTATACCGAAGGCGGTTTGGATGAACGTGACTGGGTCAAGCGCTATTTTAATCTGACCGATCTGCCCCAACATATAAGCTGGGAGGAATTTGAACGCAAAGGCTATTTTGTGATCCCATTACCCGAGCCATACACGTCCACACCAGCCCTGCGCTGGTTTGCTGAAAACCGCCCCAAGGATACGCCCGACTGGGGTCCCCACCCCGAAACCCAGGCAGTGGCCGGAGAAGGTCTCCAGACAGCATCCGGCAAGATCGAGTTCACTTCTTCCAGCTTGGAACGATTCGATCCCCATGACCCGGAACGGACAATCATGCCCCAGTACGTGCCGTCCTGGGAAGGCCATCATACTGTTGATCTGGTGGCTAAATACCCGCTTCAGTTAATCAGTCCCCACCCGCGCTTCAGTTTCCATACAATGGGTGACGGTAAAGAGAGCTGGATAAACGAGATCAAAGATCATCGTATTCAGAAAGAAGATGGATGGTCATATTGGATTATGCGCCTGAATACAAGTGATGCCCAATCTCGCGGTATCGCGGATGGTGATCTTGTAAAAGCCTTCAATGACCGGGGTGAGGTCATTCTGGCTGCCAGATTGACCGAGAGATTGCCGCCGGGAACGGTACACTGCTATGAGTCCTGCGCCGACTACCGGCCAGCGGGAAAGCCTGGCCAGAGTGCTGATAAATCCGGCTGTATCAACATGCTTACCCCCAAGCGTTTCGTGGCCAAACACGCCTGTGGGATGGCTCCAAACTCCTGTCTTATTCAAGTGACCAAGCTGGAAGGGGGTGCGTCATGACAGCGACCTGGGGCTTGATCATCGATGTGGCCCGGTGCCATGATTGTAACAACTGCTTTTTAGCGTGCAAGGATGAGTTTGTGGGCAATGATTGGCCGCCCTATTCGAAGGCTCAACCGGAGCGCGGCCAGCGCTGGATGAATATCCACCGGCGGGAACGTGGTGGTTACCCACTGGTCACCGTGTCTTACCTGCCCAAACCCTGTCAGCACTGCCAAAACCCACCCTGTTTGAAGGCTGCCCGTAACGGCGCCGTATCAGTCCGCGCGGATGGCATTGTTCTAATCGATGCCGAAAGAGCAGTGGGACAAAAGCAGCTCGTCGCGGCCTGTCCTTATGGGGCTATCTATTGGAACGAAGCCGCCCAGGTCCCTCAAAAGTGCAGTTTGTGTGCCCATCTGCTGGATGAAGGCTGGAAAGCGCCACGTTGTGTCCAGGCCTGTCCCACAGAAGCCCTTCAGATACGGAAAATGGCACCGACCCAATGGCAACAAGAGATCCAGGAACAAGGCCTGGCCGAACTTAAGGCCGATCAGGAATGCCGTCCCAGGGTCCTTTACAAGAATTTAACGCAATTTACGCATGGATTTATCGCCGGGAGCGTCGCGCTGGCGGATACAGACGAATGTGCCCAGAATGCGCGCGTGGCGGTTGCCAATGCGCAGGGTCAAACGATGGCCCGGGCGATTACCAACAATTATGGTGATTTTAAATTGGATGGACTTTTGGAGCAAGCCTGCAAATTATTTGTGGAGATAAAAGTAGACGGCCTGCCGGCCAAGAGGGTGACGGTTGATTTTGAGACCAGTCTAAATTTGGGAACCATTATGGTGTAAAATGGGGGTGATGCGTTTGAGTGAATCTTTAAGTCAGGACCTATTGGTTGTTGAAAACCTGAGTCGAAGTTTCGGTAGCCTGGACGCGGTTAGTCAGCTGTCATTTGAGGTGCACCGGGGTGAAATCCTGGGTATCATGGGGCCCAATGGAGCCGGCAAAACCACGGTTTTCAACCTGTTGACCGGCATTGTAACTCCTGATAGCGGCCGGGTAATATTGAACGGCAGGGATATTACCCGCTTTTCACCCGCCAAACGCTGCCGGGCCGGAATCGGCCGGACATACCAGATTCCGCGACCGTTTGCAAAAATGACCGTGCTGGAAAATTTAATGGTGGCCGCGGTGCATGGCGGCGGATTGCTGGAAAGACATGCGAAGCGCAAATCCGATGCCATTCTTGAGCAGATAAATTTAACCCCCGTACGCAATCATTTTGCCGGCAGCCTCTCGTTACTGGATCGGAAACGTTTGGAACTGGGGCGGGCCCTGGCTTCCCAACCGGCATTGATTCTCATCGATGAAGTGGCCGGTGGATTGACGGAAAAAGAGGTCGAAGCCTTACTGCTGATTGTCAAAGAGATCCAAAAACAGGGCATCACCATCATTTGGATTGAGCATATCATGATGATGATGTCTGAAGGTGCGGACAGGGTCCTGGTCATCGCTGAAGGCAAACGCCTGCAATGTGGTAATCCTTCTGAAGTGATGTGTTCACAGGATGTCTTAGAGTGCTATCTGGGTGAGGAGGAATGCTGATGCCGGAAAATTGCGCTCTCCAGATGGATGGTGTCAATGTGTTTTATGATGACTTTCATGCCTTGTGGGACATCTCCCTGGAAGTGAAACGGGGTGAGATTGTGTCGATCATCGGAAGCAATGGGTCCGGCAAATCAACGCTTTTAAATGCCATTGCCGGGCAACTATCTCCGCGGTCGGGTGTCATCTCCTATTTTGGTGAGACGATCAGTGGCCTCCAACCCCATGAAACCGTCGCCAAAGGGATTGCACTGGTACCAGAGGGGCGTCGTGTGTTTCCACGGCTGACCGTGTTCGAAAATTTGCTCATGGGATCTTACACGCCCAAGGCAAGGCAGCATACCCAAAAATCTCTGGATAATATCTATGCGCTTTTCCCGCGGCTCAAGGAGCGAAGCCAACAGATGGCCGACACCCTTTCGGGGGGTGAACAGCAAATGCTCGCCATTGGCCGGGCCCTGATGAGTGAACCGCAGATGTTGCTCTGCGATGAGATCTCGTTGGGACTGGCCCCCATCGTCATCAAAGGGATTTATCAGAATATCGGGCAGATCAATGAACAAGGCTTGACGATCATTTTGGTTGAACAGGATATAACCCGTAGCTTAAAGGCGGCCAACCGTGCCTATGTCATGTTGGAAGGTAAGGTGGTTTTAGCAGGGAGTCCCGCGGATTTAACTGAAGAACGGGTTAAAGCCGCTTATTTTGGCATTTAAGGAACAGTAAATGGAAGGCCTTATACAAGACATTGTGAATGGATTGCTTTTGGGGGGACTGTACGCCATCGTCGCCATTGGTTTGTCTACAATTTTTGGTATCGTCCGACTGGTTAATTTGGCCCACGGCGATCTGATGATTCTGGCGGCTTATCTAAGCCTGTTTATGGTCACCTCTTTGGGTATTAGCCCCTTGTTGACGATGTTTGCAATTATTCCGGTCATGTTTGCCGTCGGATATGTTTTACAGCGGTTTTTGCTGAATCGGGTACTCGGAAAAGAGATGGAGCCGCCGCTCCTGGTGGCTTTCGGTGTATCCATCATCGTCCAAAATTTTATGTTAATGGCATTTACGCCCGACGCGCGTAGCCTGATGTCTGAATTATCACTCATGACTTTCCCACTGGGGCCTGATCTGAGTATTCCGGTCTTATATTTGATTGATTTTTGCATCGCCCTGGCCGTCATAATCGGTCTGCACTATTTCCTGCAGAACACCTATATGGGCCGGGGTATTCGGGCCGCATCCGATGATCCTTATGCGGCCAAGCTCATGGGCATCAACACGCAAAACACCTATGCCGTCGCCATGGGCCTGGCCATCATGACCGCCGGTGTGGCTGGTGTCCTCGTGGGCATGACATTTACATTCTATCCGCATTCCGGCCCGCAATATTTAATCATTGCATTCGGAGTCGTGGTTATTGGGGGGCTGGGCAGTATGAAGGGAACCTTTGTGGGTGGTTTGATTCTGGCCTTGGCGCAGATTTTAGGTGCCCGATTCTTCGGGCCGGGATATCAATTATTGTGTGGCTACGTGGTATTATTAATTGTCCTGGCGGTCAGGCCCCAGGGCATCTTGGGAAGGGGCTGAAATTTATGACCACACGATTTGCCAGGATAAAATGGACCTTGTTGATTGCACTGACACTGGGGCTCGGTAGCGTACCGATCTGGGGCAGCGAGTATGCGATGCTCTTCTTTATGCTTTTTTGCATTTATCTCGCCTTGGCTCAGATGTGGAACCTATTGGCTGGATATTCAGGCTTGATTTCGTTGGGCCAGCAATCGTTTGTCGGATTGGGGGGGTATACCGTCGCTGTTTTGAGCAGTTATTACGGCATCAACATATGGATAGGCGTCGTGTTGGGCGGGCTGGCTTCGGTACTGTTGGCACTATTTATGTCTCTTTTCATTTTTCGGATGAAGGGGGTCTATTTTGCCATTGGGACCTGGATTTTCGCAGAGGCACTACTCGTCTGGTTCAGCAATTGGGCATATGTCAAATATGGATCGGGACTCTTTATCAAGCCCAGCAATGATTTATCCATGGTGACCATCTACTATGCCGCCTTTGTCGTGGGCGCAGGCTCGGTGGCACTTGTATATATTCTGCTTCGTTCCAGGCTTGGTTTGGGTCTAATGGCCATGCGTGATGATGATCAGGTGTCCGAGACCCTGGGAGTAGAAGTTTTTCGGTCGAAACTCTATTGTTTTCTCATCTCTGCATTCGTTACCGGGGTTACGGCAGGCATTTTCTACGTCTTTCAAATATTTATACAGCCCTATAAAGCATTCGCCATTGACTGGACCGTCAAGCTGGTCTTCATGGTGATTATCGGCGGTATTGGTACCATTGAGGGCCCAATTTTGGGCGCTCTCATTTATGTGGTGTTATCCCAATTTTTGGCTGAATATTTTTCGGTGAGCATGCTGATTTTGGGTGGGATAGCTATTGTCGTCATCCTGATTGCGCCCAAGGGTATCATGGGCACACTTCAGGAAAAACTGGGCTTTGAGGTTCTTTCACCTCGCAGATTTTGAATCCATTTTCCTATTAGATTTAGGTGAGAGATTAATCCCGTAAAAAAAGGAGGAGCACATGTCAAACAAAAAAGATTCGAAAACAAAGGCTATGAATCGCAGGGAGTTTTTAAAGCAATCGGCGGTTGTGGCGGGAACAGCGGCAATTACGGTAACCGGTCTGCCTGTTTTTACGAGCCCTGCCTGGGCCGGAAAGCGGGATCACATTTTGATTGGTCGTCCCAACCCCAGTACCGGGCCACTAGCCGATTTTGGTGCCGCCACGCCCTGGGTGGATGATCGTGTCCTGGCCAAGATAAATGCCGATGGGGGTATTTACATTGATAAGCTCGGAAAAAAACTGCCGGTTAAGGTCAAGATAATGGACACCGAATCCAATCCCACCAAGGCTGCTGAATTGACCTCCAGATTGATCATGCAGGACAAGGTGGATCTGATGGTTGCGTATCACACCCCCGATACCGTCAATCCCGTGAGCAGCATTTGCGAACGATTCAAGATGCCCTGTATTACCTTGGACTCCCCCTTGGAGCCCTGGCTTGACGGGGGTCCTTACAAGTGGGCCTTTCATGCCTTCTGGTCGGTGGAGAAAGATATTCTGCCCACATACGTGGGTATGTGGGAGCAGGTACCCACCAATAAAGTTGTGGGTGTTTTGATGGCCAATGATCCGGATGGCGTCGCCTGGTCGGCGATTTTTAAAAACGCCTTGGAACCCAAAGGCTACAAATTCGTCGATCTGGGGCGTTTCCCCTATGGTACCCAGGATTTCAGCAGTTTCATCAACGCCTGGAAGAAAGAAAATGTCGAAATTATTCTGGGCAACACCATTCCACCGGATTTCGCCACGGCCTGGCGCCAGTGCCGACGGTTTGGATTCAGGCCCAAAATTGTCACAATCGGCAAGGCTATCCTGTTCCCATCCGCGGTGGGCGCACTGGGTGGAGACCTGCCCAATGGATTGAGCTGTGAAGTTTGGTGGAGTCCGGATCATCCTTTTAAATCCTCTCTGGAGCGTGCCTCCGCGGGAGACCTTTGTAAGGACTGGATGCGGGATAAGAATCAGGAATGGACGCAGCCCATCGGCTACAAGTACGCCGGTTACGAGTTGGCTAACAATGTCTTAAATCGGGCAAAATCGCTGGATAAAGAGGTTCTGCGGAAGGCCATCACCGATACCGATATGGAAACGATTGTCGGTCCGATTAATTACAACAATCAAAATTATTGCCGCACGCCGCTGGTGGGGGGGCAGTGGGTCAAAGGTGACAAATATCCTTGGAAAATTAAGATTGTATACAACAAACAACACCCCGAAATCCCGACGAGTGGTTCTTTCAAGGTGATCGGCTAATCACTGCCTGATATGAAAAAGTGATATCAAAACACCCCGGTGCCGCACACGTGCAGGGGTGAGAAAGGAAAGCAAATGGGAAAGAAAGTATTTGTTGATCTAAGTCACCCTTTTTTTGGTGACATGCCCCTCTGGCCCTACTTTTCAAAGCCGGAAATTGCTCCCATGCATAGCATGGCAAAAGGCGGCGTTGTTACCCAGACGATCAAGTGTACCATGCATACCGGAACGCATGCTGACGCCCCGCGCCATGTAATGGAACGCATGTTTGACGGCAGCCGGGCTCTCTACTCGCATGAACTTCCTGTCGACGCTTATACGGGAGAAGCTGTATGTTTGGATGTTCGTACCCCTGATTGGCAGCTGACCACTGCAGAACATCTCGATGACGCGGTTGCCCGTGCCGGCCTGAAGCCGGAAGAATTAGAAGGCATGGTTGTCTGTATTCGCTCCGGTATGCACCTCAAGTACGACGACAGCAAGGAGTACTACCATTACTCTGTCGGGAATGGTGTTGAAGCCGGCAACTGGTTTTTAAAGCACAAAGTGAAATGCGTGGCCGTGGATCAGCAGGCCCTGGATCATCCGCTGCACACATCCATGGGCAACAATGGAACCCGCATGATGCTTGAAGGCTTTTCTGGAAAAAATATCTGTGAGGAGTTCATCGAAAAGTACGGCGAAGAGGCATATGCCGAATTCGACAAAGAACGCTATATTAAAATTCATGGTCAGGCCCAGTACGATGAAAAATTCGGGGCGCTTGAGGCTATTGGTTGCTATGGAACCTGGGAACCCTGTCACAAACTTCTGCTGGGCAATTACATTGTCGGTGTGGAAAACCTCGGTGGCGATTTGGAAAAGGTGGTGAACAAGCGTTTTCGTTTCTTCGCCTTCCCCATTCGCTGGTATCTCGGTGATGGTTCGATGGTTCGTTGCACGGCCGAAATCGATGAAGACGATCTGAATGATGTGCCATCTCGCACTTACACCTATGGTGCCATGTAAATTGAAATGCCGATCAGGCGGATTATTTTTCGAGTGCCGGATAACTTATATTTTTTAAGATTATCCGGATACAGGGGTTGTCAGTATATCGTTCCGTTTCGTGTAAAAAGCGGTTCAGGTATTTTTTGAAAGCGACAAATTATCTTGAACCTGCCTCGCTATTCTAGTGCCCAGACGGATTGGTAACAATTTTATGGCGATTGTAATCATTCAACTGACTGCCAAACGGACAACAGACAAGGATGAAAACATATGAAAAAAATAGAGTTGGAAGAGGTCAAGGCATATGAAGCCCCGGGTCATTTCGGCATGACAGCCATGAGACTCCAGGGCACCGAAGAAACCGGGGCCACGAAATTCTGGATGGGTCTGTCCCATTTTCTTCCCAACGGCGGGGCGGAATGGGGATATGAGGACAACCCGCTGGAAAAGGTTTATTTTGTTTTGGAGGGCGAAGTAACTGTAAAATCAAAAACGGAAACATTTGTTTTGAAAAAATGGGATTCGTTATTTATCGGTCCGAACGAAGGCCGGGAGATTATCAATAACACCAACAAACCAGCCAGCATGCTGGTTGTGATCAATTATCCAGAATAGCCTGTATTCTGAGGATTGTTTCAATATAACAAGGATAGCAAAATGACCAAACCATTAAAAAACAAGGCCGTCATAACAGCGGCATTAACAGGTGCGATCCATACGCCGTCCATGTCACCCTACCTGCCCATTACTGCCCAGCAACTGATTGATGAATGCCTGGCTGTGCATGAAGCCGGGGGAGCCGTGGCCCATATTCACACGCGGGATCAACATACCGGGTTGCCGAACGCGGATCAAAATGTTTTCCGGGAAGTAGCCGTTGCGGTAAAAAAGCATTCAGATCTTATCTTGTGTACCACCACCGGAGGGCGGTTAGGGGATAGTGTGGAAAATCGGGTGAGAGTGGCCTCAACCTTGAAACCTGAATTGGCCTCGCTGAATGCCGGGTCTTTGAATTTTGCCTTATTCCACATAGCAAATAAAATCAAAGACTATCACTATGACTGGGAAAAACCCTACCTTGCCGGAACTGACGATTTTATATTCCCCAATACCTTTAAAACCATGCGCGCGTTCCTGGAAATTTTCGAAACAACGGGGACCAAGCCAGAATTCGAAATCTACGATATGGGTATGATCAACAACCTGGCTTTTCTTATCAACAAAGGAATTGTAAAAAAACCGGTCTACATGCAATTCGTTCTCGGTATACTGGGCGGCATGCCGGCAACACCGGAAAATCTGGTTTACCTGGTCGATACCGCCCGCCGACAAATCGGTGATTTCGTGTTTTCGGTTTGTGCAGCCGGCAAACAACAGTTTCCATTGTGTACCCAAGCGCTGCTTATGGGGGGTAATGCACGCGTGGGCTTGGAGGATAACCTGTATCTCGAAAAAGGAGTCCTGGCCAAAAGCAACGCCGATCAGGTTAAAAAAATCATCCGCATATCAAGGGAATTAGGCGTTGAACCGGCCACACCCAATGAAGCCAGAGAAATATTGGGATTGAAAGGTTTGGACAGGGTCGCATTTTAAACTGGAATTGCGATTTGGATATGATCGATTGGCACAATCAGGGGGCGTGGGAAGCATACCTGCCAGAGTTTTTTTTTGTTCATCTCGGACTGCGTATTCGCGTTTATAAAATTGATGCGATTGAAAGCGGAATGATGAATTACGTATTCCGGGTTCAAACAAATAAAGGTATCTTCTTTCTCAAGCACGCATTGCCCGGGGCCAAAGCTGGTAGTGATCTCGGGCCTGCACTGCAGACTATTTCGGTCCGACGGCTTGGATATGAGCAAAGATGTATCTCCAAAATAAGTGGGATACTGCCTGATGGCATCAAGATTCCGGTTGTCCATCACTATGATCCCGAGAGCCATCTGCTGATCTTAAGTGATGTCGCCGGCAAAGGCGGCATGCTACTGGAAAGCAACCTGCGGAAGGGATCGTTCGAGGCTTGCACCGCTTCTGCTGTGGGTCGATTTTTAGGTGGTCTGCATCGATATACCTGGGGGACCCGGGACAGTGTTCGGGGTGGCCGTGACAAGGATAGAAACAATTGGATGCGGTTTCTGCAAATGCGAACCATCGGTGCTTCAGACGAGCGGGTACCTGTGTCCGTTCAACAAGAATTAGCTCATCTGTGTGAATCCACCTATCAGCACCATAGCCACGATGTCCTTCTTTGGATGGATTGCTGCCCCAAAAACGTGATTGTGCGGTCCGATGGCAACATCGGTGTTATTGACTTTGAACTTGCGTCGTGGAGGGGTGACCCGGCCTATGATCTCGGGTTTTTTTTGGGTCATTATCTGATTCAGGCACTACGGAAAAATCAGCTGGCCACAGTACTGCTCGTGATGATGCATTGCATTCACGCCTATCGGCGTGAAGTTGAAGGGATGCCGTTTTATACCGGTATGTTGTCAAGGGTGCTCAAATTCGCCGGGGCAACCATGATCTACCGGGCCATCGGAGCCAGTCGATTAAGCTATATTGACGCGGATTCGGTGCCGAATTTCATCCAAAAGGCCGGGGCCCTTCTGTGTCAGGAATATAAAGACGGTCCAGATCTGGTTGATTCGTATGTTGAAGCGGCATTGACTTAGAAATTGTGCATTGGATTTTGACAGACAAGAGGAGAATATTTGATGAAACCCGCTGAAAGACTGCTCGATGCAATTCTTTTTGGCCTGGCCCAGGCCATGCGGATCACGGCAGCAAAGCACGCGTCCTATAAAAAGCGAATTCGGGGTAAAAATTTCATTGCTCAAATCAAGACCCTGAATAACAGCACCGGCCGATATTTTAACTTTCAGCCCCATAAATTCAGCTCCAAACGGGGAATCCATGCCAATGCCGATATCTGCATGATATTCTGTACGGCTGAATTGGGTGTCAAACTACTGACCCCGCCCCGCGATCAGCTGGATATGATCAATGCCGCTAAAGACAGCAAGGTCATGGTGGAAGGGCCGGACGAATTGGCCATATGGTTTAGTGAAACCCTAAACATGCTGCTGACAATCGGCACCAAATTTGGGACCCCCATGCATGATGGCGTGATGCGCTATACGAGCAATACCAATGGCGGTCCAATATTCGTGTATGTCAAAGATGATAAAATTATCCGGATCACACCCATCGAGTTTGATGAAAGCGATGCCCCGCCCTGGACAATCCATGCCAGGGGCAAACGCTTCACGCCGCCCCGCAAAACCACCATTTCACCCCATACCCTGGGTTGGAAATCGATGGTGTATTCAAAGGATCGCATCCTTTACCCCATGAAGCGGGTCGATTTCGACGCCAAGGGCGAACGCAATCCTCAAAATCGAGGCATCTCAGCATACGAACGAATTTCGTGGGATGAGGCCCTTGATCTGGTAGCAGGAGAAATTAAGCGTGTAAAACGGGATTACGGGCCGGGAGCCATACTGAATGGCAGCGGCTCCCATCATACCTGGGGGCATCTGGGCTATTGGCTGAGTGCGCGACTGCGCTTTTTCAACTCATTGGGCTTTACACCGGTGGTGCACAATCCCGACAGTTGGGAGGGGTGGTACTGGGGCGCCATGCACCATTGGGGGCATAGTTCCCGGCTGGGTGCCGGCGAAGCTTACGGGACCATTGAAGATTGTTTGCGGGAAGCCGAAATGGTGGTATTCTGGTCCAGCGATCCCGAGGCAACCGGTGGCGTATACGGGGCTTTTGAAGGCACCATCCGCCGCCAGTGGCTCAAAGAACTGGGAATCAAGCTTGTACACATCGATCCGTTCTACAATCACACAGCGGCCCTTTTAGGGGGCAAATGGCTGGCACCGCGACCGGCCACAGGGAACTCTCTGGCACTTGCCATCGCTTATGTCTGGATCACGGAGAATTTGTATGACAACGCTTATGTGGCCGATCGGACGGTGGGGTTCGACCAGTGGAAAGCCTATATTCTGGGCGACGAAGACGGTATCCCCAAAACACCCGAATGGCAGGAGCAAGAAGCCGGCATCCCTGCCAAGGATGTGCGGGCGCTTGCACGACAGTGGGGTCAACGCAAGACCTATCTGGCTGCCGGCGGGATAAACGGATTTGGCAGCGCCTGCCGCTGCGCCACCGGCAATGAATGGGCGCGATCCATGGTTTGTTTAATGGCCATGCAGGGGTTGGGTAAACCGGGTGTCAACTTGGGGGGCATGCAACAGGGTACCCCCGTGGATCACCGGTTTTATTTCCCCGGTTATGCCGAGGGTGGTTTTTCCGGAGACTATCAGGGCACGGCCATGGCCGTCAGCCTCTACCAGCGCATGCCCCAATTACCGACTGTCAATACCGTGGCGCAACGAATCCCGCGGCTGAAAATTCCCGAGGCTATTATGGAAGGCCAATGCGAGGGATATCCTACGTATCCCTTTACCATTGAAGGCCAGTTTCTGAAGTTCGGCTACCCCACACCCGGACACTCTCCGGTTAAACTCTACTATAAATATGGCGGTTCTCATTTTGGTACGATGAATGAAACCAATCGCTATGTCAGGGCCTATCGTTCAGACAGGTTGGAATGCGTAGTCAACCAGTCCATCTGGTTTGAAGGCGAGGCAAAGTTTGCCGATATAATCCTGCCGGCCTGCACCAGTTTTGAGCGTTGGGATATCAGTGAATTCGCCAATTGCGGTGGCTATATTCCGCATTGCTATAACCAGTGCAATCACCGGGTTGCCGTGATTCAGCACAAGTGTATCGAGCCCTTGGGTGAGTCCAAATCAGATTTTATGATTTTTCTGGAGGTGGCAAAACGGTTGGGTCTGGGGGCGCCCTTTTCGGAAGGAATGACCGAACTAGACTGGTGCAAACGGTTATTTGACGCCACCGATTTGCCCCAAAAAATTTCTTGGAAGAAATTTCTTCAAAAAGGCTATTATGTAATTCCAGCCCCACCGGTGGCGCAGCGTCCCACTGTTTCTTATCGTTGGTTTGCCGAAGACCGACTTAAAGATACACCGGATCTAACGCCCCTACCCGGCGATTATACGGAACAATGGCGACGGGGTTTGCAAACCCAGTCAGGCAAATTGGAGTTTGTTTGTTCGAGTCTTGAGCGCTTCGATCCCGACGACCCGGAGCGGCCTACGATGACAAAATACATACCCTCCTGGGAGGGACATCACAGCAAAGAGCTCTACCAAAAATACCCGTTGCAATTGATTTCACCGCACCCACGCTTCAGCTTTCATACCATGGGTGATGGGAAAGACAGTATTATCAATGACATCAAAGATCACCGGGTGCTCATCGACGGCTATTATTATTGGATTGTCCGCATCAATTCGCAGGACGCAACAGCACGGGGGCTAGGCGCCAATGATCTGGTAAAGGTCTTTAATGATCGGGGTGCGGTCATATGTGCGGCGCAGCTCACCCAACGTATCCCACCCGGAACCGTGCACTCCTATGAATCTTGTGCGATCTATGATCCGGTGGGTGAGCCCGGGGAATCACCCGACCGGGGTGGCTGTATCAACCAGCTAACACCCAGCCGGATGATTATTAAGAAATCCCATGCCACGGCATCAAATTCTTGTCTGGTCCAGATAGAGGCATGGCAGCCAGAATAGTCCCAACATTACATGAACTTTCCAGGATACGGGGGGTCCGATGCGTAAATGGAATCTGATTATCGATATCGAAAAATGCGAAGACTGCAACAATTGCTTTCTGGCCTGTAAAGATGAACACGTGGACAATGAGTGGCCTGGTTATACCGAGGCACAGCCGCGACATGGTCATCGCTGGATCAATATTTTACGCAAAGAGCGCGGCCAATTTCCGTTGATCGATGTGGCCTACAGACCGACTCCCTGCCAGCATTGTGATGATGCAGCGTGTATCGCCCGGGATGATAGTCAGGCCGTATTCAAGCGAGCGGACGGGGTGGTCTTGATCGATCCCCAAAAGGCCAAGGGACAAAAGCAGCTTGTCAAGGCATGTCCGTATGGGGCTATCTGGTGGAATGCAGAGAAAAATGTTCCCCAGAAATGTACGCTGTGCGCTCACTTGCTGGACTCCGGATGGAGCCAGCCGCGCTGTGTTCAAGCGTGTCCCACCGGTGCCATGCAAATGGTTAAGGTCGAAGACGAGGCGATGATACGCTTGGCAACCACAGAAAGATTGAAAGTCCTTTCGCCGGAACTGGGGACCCACTCCCGGGTTTACTACAAAAATCTGCATCGATTTGAGAATTGTTTCATCGCCGGAAGTGTGGCCATCGATTCAGATGGCGTTATGGACTGTGTCCAGGGCGCCGCGGTTGTTCTTAAACAGGAAGATCAGATAACCGACCAAGTGCAGACCAATGAATATGGTGATTTCAAATTTGATGATCTCGAACCAAACAGCGGGACGTACGAGCTGGAAATCATCTACAAAGACCTAGAAAAGCGTACCATCTCAATTGAGCTGACACATAGTCAGAGTATCGAAAATATTGTTTTGAGTTGACTCTAAAATCGCGGAACACGGTTTTATTCAAGAAAGGGCATGCGCAGTTTATAGACCCCGTCTTTCAGCGAAGCTTCCATGGAAAGGCCGCCATTTTCAAGCACCTTGATCATGCCCCTATTTTCCTGAAGAACTTCGGCCTTGAATCCTTTCAAGGCTCTTTCTTTGGCCAGTCGTATCAAGAGTTCAAAAAGATATCCGGCGATTCCCAATCCCTGGTATTTTTCATCCACAAAAAAGCCCAAGTCGCCAAACCCATCTTCTTCATCCTGGGCGTAACGGGCCTCGGCAATTATGATTTCCTGGCCGGGTTCGTTGATTAAGGCCACCACAGACATTTCCGTTCCGTAATCGATATTGACATAGGTCTGGATTTTATTATGGGGCATGGTCGAGACCGGGAAAAAAAATCGGCTGTAGATTGATTTTTTAGAGAATCGATAAAACAACCGTCGCATGGCATCTTCATCCGAGGGTTTGATGGGCCGAAAACGCACCTGCAGTCCATTTTTTAAAATCTGTTGGCTGGCAACTTCGGTGGGGTATAAGCGGGCACTATCGGAAATAAAAATTTGGTCTTGGAACAGAATCTTTTTGGCCTTGGCTTCTTCCACCAGCTGTTGGCGATCATCGGGGTGGGCAATGTCAATCAGGGCTTGGGCGCGCTCCCTAATGGTACGCCATTTCAAGTTGGCGACACCGTATTCGGTTACCACGACGTCAATGGACTCGCGCATATGGAATTGATTGTGTAAATTTCGCAGCATGACGACAACATTGGGCTTGCCTTTGGCATTGCGGCTGGTCAGGCCGATAATGGTACGGCCACCCCGTGACATATCCGCACCCGAAAAGAGATCCGCAGACTTACCCGGACCTGAAATAAGCTCATTTTTACCGGTGGGAAAGGCCATGCGGCCCAAGAGGTCCACTTTGTTGGCCTGGTCCACCACCACGAAATTGGGGATGCGTCCAATCTGGACGGGATCAAATACCTGTTCGACACTCTGGAACTCCACCAGGGGGTTGCGGTCCAACCACTGCATCAAGGCAGGTGTTCCCAGAGCATAAGAGGCCACGGACTTTCCCCGATATATGGGCTTGCGGTAGTTGGTGACAGCGCCGCTTTTAACCAGATCCACAATGGCATCTGTAAAATAGGGTGTGTGGATGCCAAGATGCCGTTTATGAATCAGGTGCCGGCCCAGGGCTTCGTATAGGGGGCCGGCGTGAAAGCTGATACAATCACCGTCATTGATGATCTGGGCGATGTTGGCCGCCACCTGGTCGACCACCGGTTTTATGGGTCGGGGTTTAATATAGATGGGTGGCTCGGTGGATTGAACCAAAAGGTCGAAATCGGAAAGAGATACGATGGTATCACCGTGTGTAAATGGTATGTCGGCATTGATTTCGGCCACTACCAGGGATGCCCGTTCCATGGCTTCCCGGGCAATGTCCACGGCCACGCCCAGGCTGCAATAGCCGGTCTCGTCCGGGGGTGTAATCTGAATAAAGGCCACATCAATGGGGATCCGGTTGGATTTGATGATCCGTGGGACCTGGGAAATACGGGCCGGAATCAGGTCGACACTACCCGTTAACATGGCTTCACTGGATATCCAACTGGAGAAAAAAGTTTTCAGGCGGTATTTGTGATAATCCATGTCGGCCAGGGATACCAGGCCGCTATAGCTGACCAATTGAATGAGTTCAAGATCGTTGCTGTCCAGCAGCCCCGATTCAATTAGATGCTTGAGCAAGGTCCGCGGTTCGGCCAGCCCACTACCCAGAAATATGGTCATGCCGGGACGGATATGCTGCAGTACATGCTGGGGTGATACCAGTCGTTTTTGCCAATTTTGGTTCATGCTATTGTTTCGCTTTCATCCTGTTTCATACCGCTGTTTGGGTAAGGTAAGACCGCTTCATAAGATTAAAAGCCCTTTTAGAAGATTATCGGGTCACAGTCAAAAGGTTTTATGGATGAAATGGTTCACATTATAGGGACCGAAGCCAATTTAATTGACAGGTTAAGGCCATCATGATAGACGAAGTTGCGCCAAAAAATCACATAAAAGAGGAGGTAAGAATGGGTAAATTGTTTAAATCGCCTTGGCTCGAGGTCAACGTGATGCTGCTGGTGTTGATCTTATCTTACATCGCTCTGGCTTTATTCACGGGAAGTGCCGAAACAGAGCCTGGAGCTATGAGCGGAAAGGCCATTTGGGGATGGCTTTTTGGATTCTTTTTTCTGAGTTTTGCCATCGCGTTGGTGGCGGTTATCGGCGGCATCGGGGGGGGCGTGTTGTTTACACCCTTTATGCTGGCGTTTACCCCGGTGGACAGCCTGATTGTGCGGGCCACCGGATTGATCGTGGCCATGTTTAGCGGCCTGGTTTCCACGGGTCCTTTTATGAAGGGCGGTCTGGCCAACCTGCGAATCTGCATTTTTTGCGCCGCCGCCTACGGCGTGGGCGCTTTTTCCGGCGCACAGGGTGCCATTTACGTGGCCAAGCACATGGGTGAAACCGGCGAGGGCCTGGTGCGTTTTGCGTTGGGACTCATTCTGGCTGCCCTGGCGGTCTATTTCCTGGTGGGCGGTAAAAAGATCGAGTGGCCCGAGGTCAAAAAGGTAGACGGATTCACCAAACGACTCAAATTGACGCAACCCTATTTTGAAGTATCCCTCAACAAGGTTATCGACTATCCCTTGACCCGAGCAGGCTGGGTGCTGCTGGCCATTGTGGGTGTGGGACTGCTGTCCGGGTTTTTCGGTCTGGGCGCTGGCTGGGCCATCGTTCCGGCCCAAAATGTGATCATGGCGGTGCCCCTCAAGGTAGCGGCTGCCAATAGTGGGGTGCTCTTGGGCATGGGTGACTGTGTAGCGGTTTGGCCCTATCTGCTCATGGGTGCCATTATTCCGGTTTTTGCGGCTCCCTGGCTGGTGGGGCAGGTGCTGGGTGGCTTGCTGGGCGCCCTGATTCTCATTCGGGTCAAGGCTGGTTTCGTGAGGTTCCTGCTTATCGGATTCATGTTCTTTTCATGCTACGCTTTGCTGAAGAAAGGCCTGACCATGCTGGGGGTGATCGCAGAACTGCCAACATGGATTGACGGCGTCGTCTTTGTTCTTGTTTTTTCGGCCGTCACCCGATCGATCATTAAATTCACACGGTCTGAATCCTAGAGGAGGTGATGATATGAATACTGAAAATGCTCCTAAAATGCCGCGAGCACAGATCATTTATGGTTCCATCGTGTATTGGGTCACCATCGTCTCATGCATCATCTGCATGGTTGGTCCGGTGATATCCGTGGCAAATCCCGAAAAAAATGTTCTCAATCCCTATAAACTATTTAATGCCATTTTCGAGGGCAAAGATCCCCAAACCGTGTGGCAGGAAGTGGGCGGGGGCTTTCCCGGCGGCCACTTTTATCTCAAGTATTTTACCTACGGTGACGGATTTACCCAGTTTGGATTGGCTTTGGGATGCAGTGTCGCCCTGTGGGCCTTACTTGTTTCGGCATTTGCATACGCATCCGAGAAGATATATCTTTATGTATTCCTATCCTTGTGGGTGAGTGCCATGGTGGCCCTGGCCATGATTGGGATCGGGGGAGGGCATTAATAATTACCGCTGGAAAGCGTTTTGATATTGCGGAGGTCAAATATGACACAAGAAAGCCTTACATGCCCCTTGACCCGGGGTGAAAGAATATTAGTGGCCCTAGACGGCTCGGAATACAGCCAGGCTGCTGTGGATCAAGCCATCAGCCTGGGCGGTGTTTGCAACAGCCAGATTTTCTTGATCAGTGTTGTGGATCTATTTCCAGAACAGATGGAAGTAGCCCCCAATCTGGTGGAAAAAATGTCGGCCGATGCCAGAGAGCTCCTGGAAGCCGGCAAAGCCAAGGTGGATAAAGCCGGTATCGCTTGTGAGACCATCGTGCGCATGGGTGGGAAACCCCATGAGTTCATCGTACAGGAAGCCAAAGAGCGCGGCGTCGATCTGATTTGTATGGGTACCCAAGGCCGCTCGGGCCTCGAACGGGTTCTCATGGGCAGTGTGGCTCAGAATGTTCTTGGCCATGCGCCTTGTCCGGTTCTGGTGGTCCCGGCGATGGCCTAATCACGGAAGCGGATTGCGGGTGTTTCCGGTAACCGTTTATCCGCCTTCGTTTGAATACCCCATGGCTTGCTGCGGGGAGCTTCATTCATTCAATCCTAAATAAAAGGGTGTGGGCGCTGGCGTTCACACCCTTTTTATATCTGGGCCGCTTTTTGCAAGCAACGGAGCATGATCCTGGCAACCACCCGATAGCGTTTATCTAAATAGGGTCTTCAGAATACGCGAAGCCTAACTCTTTGGCATTTAGGATGCTGGGTGCTGCCGGGGGGGCTTTCTCACTGAGGAAAGGCGTGATATCCGGAATGGTCCAAACGGGATAGCCTTGAAGGATAGCGGCCACATTGGCAGCCGCCAACGTGGCCATTCCCTGGCGGGTCCACCTAGTGGCCGAGGCAATATGCGGGACGATGACGACATTTTCCAGGTCAACCAAACCCGGCGCCATCGCCGGTTCATTTTCGAATACATCCAGCCCGGCCCTGAAATCGGGGTACTTTTGACAATGGGCCACCAGGGCCGCCTCATCAATTACCGGGCCGCGGCTGGTATTGATCAGGATGGCATTTTCCCGCATGCAGCCCAAACGTGACGCATTGATCAAATGATAGGTCGATTCGTCCAGAACTGTGTGGATACTGACCACGTCGGCTTGTTTTAAGAGATCGTCAATCTGTTCGATGCGCCGGCAGCTGACAGGTGGCTGATCCTGTTGTTCTAAAAATACGGCATAGTTTCGGACGTAGGCTTCCAAATCCTGATTGGGTTCAATATCGAAGTAAACCAGATTCATTTGGTGGCCGGCAACCATCATGCGGGCATAGGCCGCTCCGATGCGCCCGGCGCCGATAATGCCTAATGTCCTGCCAAACAACAACGCGCCCATAAAGAGCGATGGCAGCCAGCCGATGTATTTGCCCTGGCGCTGAAATCGTTCCGCTTCTCCCAGGCGACGGGCAGCTGCAAAGGTCAGGGCCACGGCCATTTCAGCCGTGGTTTCGGTGAGGACGCCAGGCGTATTTCCCACGGGAATGCCATGGCGTGTTGCCGCAGCAATATCGACATTGTTGAAACCAACGGCATAATTGCTGTAGGCCCGGCCGCCGGCATTTTTAAGGGCCTGAAACAGTGTATCGCCCCATGTTTCGGTTAACTGGCCAATGGCCCCATCGCAGCGGTCTCCCAATGCGGCTAGTATCTCATCGGTGGTCAGCACGTGGGTTGATTTTGACACTTCAATGCGGCAGCCGGCGGCAGTCAATAATTCCATCCAGCGCTTTCCGGGCAGCTCTTTGGTCACCACGACGCGATATTTTCCGTCTGGATTGACGATTTTCCAGTTGGGGATAGGCATGAAGACCTCCATAGATCAAAACTGTCATATCGATAAATGCATGTTTGTACAAGTCTTGCACAAGAATTTGTTGACCGGGTCACCATACAATATGGTAATATTTCTTGCATCTGGTTGATAATATGCCCAATAGCAATATATATTCATAATTTTTCAGGAGATAATCCACATGTCTGATGTTGTATCGATTTCAATTCAAAACCATGTTGCTTTTGTCACGTTAAACCGTGCGGATAAATACAATGCACTCAATGCGGCCATGTTCGAGGCCATTGTCGATGCGGGCAGGTCTGTCTCGGCGGATCCTTCTGTACGTGCAGTTGTTCTCTCCGGTGAGGGCAAGGGCTTTTGCTCCGGGCTGGACTTGGCAAGCCTCATGGCCGAGGGCGATATTACCACCGGGAAGGGATTCAAACTTTTTAATAAACCCGAAAGCAGCCCGGCGAATTACGCCCAGCTGGTGGGATATGTCTGGAAACAGGTTCCGGTTCCGGTGATCGCGGCCATACACGGAGCGGCCTATGGGGGTGGCTTACAACTGGCCCTGGCGGCGGATATCCGCTTCGCACGTCCGGATGCCCGGTTTTCGGTCATGGAGATCAAATGGGGACTCATTCCGGACATGTCGGGGACGCAGACGCTGAGGGATCTGGTACGCCTGGATGTCGCCAAGGAGCTGACGTTTACGGGTAGAGTGGTTGCGGCCGAGGAGGCCGCCGATCTGGGCCTGGTGACCCGTATCTGTGAGGATCCTTTCGGGGACGCGGCCGAATTGGCACAGGAGATCGCCGGCAAGTCACCGGATGCCATCGCTGCGGGAAAACGGCTTTTGGAAGAAGCCTGGCACGGGAGCCCGCTTGACGGTCTCGATCTGGAGGCCCGGTTGCAAAAGAAGCTGCTCGGTCAGGCCAACCAGATTGAAGCTGTGATGGCCACTTTTGAAAAACGAGCGCCTAAATATAAGAATCGAGATTAATTACTAAAAATGCCCTAAGTTTTTACAATCGTTTGCGGCCGGTGTGAATCACTGCGATCCCGTTGGTCAGGCGTTTGTACGTTACGCTTTCAAAACCGATATTCTCCAGAATCCGCTTGAGTTCATCGGCCGAGGCAAACATACGGATGGTCTCGGACAGGCAACAATAAGATTGGCGTGAGCCAGCGATAACAGCACCTGCCAGCGGCATAATCTGAAATGAATAGAAATCATACAGCCAGCGAAATACCGGGTTGACGGGCTTGGAGAATTCCAGACACATGACTTTACCGCCCGGTTTGATAACACGGTACATTTCTTCAAAGCCACGTTGCAGATGGGTTAAATTTCGGATGCCAAATCCAACCATGGCCACATCGAAGCGATTGTCCGGACAGGCGATCCGCTCGGCATCCCCCTCAATATAGTGAATCGATGTTTGCAGCGCGATGTTTTCAGGACGGATTTTGCCGGCCGCCATCATGGCACGGTTGATATCGTAGATAAAGACATTGCCGCGAGGACCAATGCGTCTGGCGGACAACACGGCCAGATCACCGGTGCCGCCGCAGACATCCAGTATTTGGTCGCCCGGCTGAAGACCCAGCATCCGGATGGCCATCCGTTTCCAGGCGTGATGGATCCAGAAGCTTAATACGGAGTTCATGAGGTCATATTTGGGCGCCACCCGGTTGAAATGAGATAATACGGTTTTGACCTTGTCGGCGGCACGATGACGGTGGAATCCAAAATAGGCAGAATCGGAGGCTTCCACGTGATCGTCGAAAATTTTTTGACGCTCCTGCCTGTCGAGCCAGGCCGGCGGTTTCAGTCCACTGGTTTTATTTTCTTTTTTCATGGCTTTCGTAAATGCATCAGATAATTCATTTTGGTTAACGCGGTTAAACGTGCCTGCCCACTAAAGGGGTTATAAAGCACCCCCGAAAGGTTTTGCACCTTAAAGCCAGCTGCCAGGGCCCATTGTCCCAGCTCACCTGGCCGAACGAACTTACGGTAAGCATGGGTTCCGCGTCTTACGATTTTAAGAAGGTGTTCAGCCGCTAAAATCACCAACACATAGGCGGTCCACGTCCGGTTGACCGTTGCTAAAAAAACATGGCCGCCGGGTTTTAGAAGCATGTGACACGCATTCAAAATTGACGCCGGTCGAGGTACATGTTCCAGCAGCTCCATACAGGTTATGATGTCGAATGAAGCAGGACGTTTTGCGGCCAGAACCTCGGCTGTCATCCGGTGATAGGAGATATCAACGTCTGTCATCTCGGCATGTTCCCGGGCCGCCCGCAAGGCTGCGGTCGACATATCAATACCCATTACCCGACCACCGTTGATGGCCAGGGCTTCAGACAAGAGCCCACCACCACAGCCCACATCCAGAATCGATTTGTCCACAATACCGGAACGCGATTCGACATATTGCAGACGAACAGGATTGATGTCATGTAGCGCTTTCAGTGGCCCCTGACGATCCCACCAGTCCAAAGCATGTTGTTCGAAGTGAAGGATTTGATCGGGATCGATATTTGTCGTGCTTGTGGACATCAGTTTAAGCTCTTTTCAGTACGCTCAAGCGTCTCAATGATCGTGTATCAGCGAGGCACAAATGTAAACGAACACAGACAATTGTCAAGCCAAATAAACCGCATCGTCGAGGTAATTGCGACCTGTTTATCTACTTGGCCACTCGCCGTGTAAGCCACAGGGTGTTTCCGGTGACGCTCAGGCTGCTCAGAAGCATGGCGCAGACGGCGACCAAAGGATTCAACAAACCGCTCATGGCAATGGGAATGCTGATGATGTTGTAACAAAACGTGAACACGAGGTTTTGGCGTATGGTCCGGTTTACCTGGAAGGCCAGCATTGTAAAGGTTTCTATCTGGGCGGGATCATTTCCCATGAGGGTGATGGCACTGGCCTCGGTCCCGATTCGGTGGGCAGAGTGGACGGCAATACCCAGGTCGGCAGATGCCAGGGCGGGTATATCGTTGATCCCGTCGCCCACCATGGCGACATAGGAGCCCTGGTTTCGTTTTGACTTGATAAAATCGGCCTTATCTTCAGGCAGCATATTGCCATGGCAGTCGGATATGCCGAGATGATTACCCACGGTCTCGGTAGTCGCCTGACTGTCGCCGGAGATTAAAGCGAGTTGAAGCCCTTGCTGTTGCATGTGAGAAATTATTCTGGGGCTTGATTCGCGGATGCTGTCGCCAAACAGAAAACAAGCGCATGGTTTGTCATCTACACTCATGTAGACGAAAGAGACCGGTCCGGTGGGGTTTTTGGGAGGTGCTGCTTCGATTCCAGCTGAATTATTTTGCTCAGCGCCCAGGAAACCAGCTGATCCGATTTTGACATAAGCACCATTGATAAATCCGCAGATGCCGTTGTCCTGTTCGATAACTTGCGTGGCAGTCGCCGGCGATACCTGTTTTTTCCGGGCGGCCTGAACCAGTGCCGCACCAATATAATGGGATGCTTGCAATTCGATTCCGGCAGCAAAGGAAAGCACGGTGTCGGAATCCCATTGGTTGAATGTACGCGTATCCAACAGATCCCACTCGCCCCGGGTCAGCGTTCCGGTTTTGTCAAAAATGATCGTATCGACTTTGTGGATACGGTCAAATGCTGTGAAATGATGGACCAGGATCCCTTGCTTGCCGGCCAGTGAAATACTGGCGACGCGGGCCAAGGGGATGGCCACTCCCAGGGCGCATGGGCAGGAAATTACCAGGACGGTGACAGCGCGAATGATGCCGGTTTGAACCGGCAAGCCGGCGGCAAGACAAACGGCAGCTGTGATGAGCGCCAGCAATATGATTGCGGGAACAAAATATTTAAGGGCTTTATCCGTTATGTCCTCCATCTGTGTTTTGTGATCCAGCGTCGCTTCCATGACACTGACTAACTGGCCCAGCAGCGAGTCTTTACCGATGGCTCTGGCCGTAACCTTAATGGACCCGGAGACAACCCGGGAACCACTGCTGACACGGTCGCCCGCTTTTTTGCGGATGGGACGCGCCTCACCACTGAAGGTGCTTTCATCGATACGGGCATGACCGTCCAGAATGCGTCCATCCGCCGGTATGATTTCCGATGCAGCAACTTGAAAAATATCGCCGTAAGAGAGTTGCTTCACATGTACATACTTGCCGGTAGGGTAGTCAGCCGTGCAAATGCGGACTTTGGACGGCTGCATGTCCATAAAGCTGCCGATTTGATCCTTGATACGGTCTTTTGTGCGTTGTTCGATGGTTTTGCCGATGAGCACCAAGGTGATCAACATGCAGGCCGTATCGAAATACAGATGAATACTGCCTGCCCACCAATTAAACAAGCTGTAAAAAAAAGCACTACTGGCACCAATGCTAATGAGCGCTTCCATGCCTGCCGATGCTTTGAGCAATCCGGAGATAGCCCGGCGATGGATGGCCGCACCGCCATAAAAAAATACGATGCAGCCCATCACAACCAAGGGCCAGGTGAGTTTTTGAACGGTGTCCGTGGTTATCTGGGTAAAAAATCCGGTATAGAGGGCGAAAGACAGCATCATGACATTCATGCTGATGAAGGCGGAAATACCCAACCGGATGAATTCTTTACGATAGGCGCTGTGTTTTGGATCGTCATCTGCGGTCATGCCGCGATACCCGAGTTTTTGGATAGCTGCAAGCACCTGGGGTGGCGAAGTTTTTACCGGATTGTAATGCAGTTTGACCCGATCCGTGGTGAAGCGGCAACTGGCGTGTAAAACGCCCGGTTGCTGGCGAAGCGTTTCCTCAATTACCCAGGCGCAGGCAGGGCACCACATGCCTTGAACTTGGAGATCCAGTGACAATCCTGTTTCGGCATCGCTGGTACCGGGGGGTGCGTATTCCGTTTTGCCGTATGTGCTATTCACCCCTTGGTTCGCAGTTCTATCCTTGTACCGCTTTTGAAGATCTTGAGTGGATTTGGGAATGATACCGGCGGCAACACAGCGCTTGTATGTTTCCGTGTCCTGAAAGGACTGGGGATCCGGATCGTCGGATGCGGCCATCAACATCAGGTATACCTGGCGGCAGCCAGTGCAGCAAAAATACAAGGGAGCATCAAATTCCTTGCAGACAACACGACCGTGTTTCAAAGGCAGACCGCAGAGGTCGCAGGTGGTTTTTTCCATGAAAAAATTAAATTAATTCTTAATGAAGGCGGTTTGGCTACTCAATTTCAGTATAAAACCCGAAATCCGAATATCGAAATCCGAAACAATATCCAATTACACAAACAAGAATGATCAAAACATGTTGTTGGCACATCACTTTTAGCGCCTACCTTTGGAGCATTTGAGCATTCGATATTTGAATTTGTTTCGGATTTCGATATTCGGATTTAAATTCGAAGTCAGTCTGCCAGATTATGAAGGAATATAAATTGGCTGTCAATCCATATAACATATTTTGTGGGATAGGGGGTTATTGCCCAAGTGATTGCACAAACGCAATGATATACCATCGATCCTGGGCCGGGATGGTGGTGTCCAGGGCGGGTTGACGGCCACCGGGGATACCGTAGCTGATGGATTTGAACAGTTCACCTTCGGGTTTGGATTGAACCTCGGCGCTGCGGAGATTGGTCGGTAGGGGTTCAAAACTTTGCCCCACAGTGCCGTTGCCATCAAAATGAAGACCATGGCACTGGGCGCAATAAATATGATACAGATCGCTGCCTCTTTTGATTGTAGCAACCGCTTGTCGATCTAAAGGCGATACCAGTTCGGCTGCAGGCGTCACGCGATAAAGTGCATCGCCGCCGTGGATGGGGACAATGCCGGACTCTTGCACAAGCAGGGGCTCTTCATGGGGTCGGACGCCCGGTGTTTCGCGCATACGCCCGTAGCGAAAATTATTGTCGTAGTACATTAAAGCCTGGTAGGCGACAAAGACCACAATGGCTACGACGATGAAGAATCCGATTATCTTTTTCATCTATTGAACACCTTGAACCCTGATCACATTTAAATGTGCCGGATTTTCTTCCTGACCTTGCTGACCCAATACATGCTGGGCAAACGGCAGCGGATGATAGGGCGGCCCCTCCGCATATGCGGATTCGGCCGGTACGTCTTTAATGGGTCGGTAATCCCAATCCGGTTGGCCCAGATCGCCGATGACGGTATATGCTAGCCAGCCTTTGAAAAAGACCCATGTCACCATGAAAAGGACAAGAAGCCAGGTTTTGAAGAATGAACCGTGTTCATCTGCAGATGTCATCAGAATGCAAACTCCTTAATTCCGATTGTTAGGATATAGCCCAATACCCAGACAATCGTACCGATAATGGTCAGATAAGCGATGGTCGGAAATGGTGCATTACGACCTTGGATACCGCCTGGAAATTTTTCGATGATGCGTGTTTCGCGTTCGGCGGCATTTTTACCGCGGAAATGGTAAAATCCCAGTCCAATGGCAAACAAAAACGCGAATATAAGCGTAGGAAACACATACATGATCACATGTTGCACACCCAGTAATTCAAAATATCGCATAGCCTTATCCTGCTGCAGTTGGTTTAATGAAAGGAACGAATCAAGAATCACCTGATTCCAATCGCAAAAAACTTCATACGTTACAGATTGGCCCTCAGCAATGAAAATATAACAATCGCAACCGATGCGGCCAGGCCAATACCCACCAGGGTAAACAGGGCGACTGTTTCAATGCGCGCAAAGCGTGATACCCTGGCCGGTTTTGAGCCTCCGTCTGCTTCCAGCGGTATAAAGCGGGCCCGGTTTTGATCCTTGAATTGCCCCTGATTCAACGCCCAGAAAAATACAATCAGGGTTAGCATAAACCCAATGGCCATATAAGCGATGTAGTAGGGGAAGTACATGTTTTCCTTAAAGCTGTCAGGTTTCAGCGCTCAGCTGTAAGCCGCTTAAAGCTTATGGCTGAATGCTAATGGCTGATGAAATCGTTTCACGATTTCATCACGGTTCCCAGGCCGAATCGATACCGCGCGGTTCTGTATCGGCATCACTTTCATTGATAAAATTGACGGCTACGTAATCCCCCACTTCCCAGATTTTTTGGGATTCCAAATCACGCTTGAAGTAGGGCATGGCGGTTCCGGTGATACCGTTCATGATCTGGTAGTAAAGGATGCCACCTGAAATCTCCCGCCCTTTCAGTATGGTAAAATTGAGCGGGGGGGGATAGATCCAGGGCTGTGCCGGTCCCATACCGTCGCCGATGGGTCCGTGGCAGCCAATACAAAAATACTGATATATTTTATGTCCACGCTGCAGGCTGGCCGAGGTTGTCGGATAAGGATTGGGGATCTTGCGCCATCCCTCAGGTACAATGTCCGACAGCCACTTGGCATTGGCATCCGGTCCGGCTTCATAAGCTTTGATGGATTCGGCTTTCCAATAGTGCTGCCGCTGCATGCGGATATCCGCATTCTTAAACCCCAGGCTTTGCACGTATTGGGTCAGGGTCTCAATGCGTTTCATCCCCAACCATTCAAACGGGGGCATAATGGAAGCCGGACGGGTATAGCGCGGGTTGATAAAGTGAGCAATGTGCCAGTCATCCGGGTGTTCACCGCCTTCCTGAGAGAGATCGACGCCGGTGCGCTGAGACCCCAGGGCAACGGGTTCATCGGCGATATAGTCACCCGGTTGGGCGATCCGGTCGGCACCATGCCCCCAGTCGATGGCGCGTATGGATTGGCTGTGGCAATAGACGCACCCGTTTTCCAGGTAGATCTTCCGTCCGGCTACTTCAATATCCGTACGTTCCCGGAAAATTTCCGACGGATCGGTATGCCGGGTCGTGTAAGGCCAGTATACGACCGTTAAGGTGATGGCCACCAATAAAGATAAAGCACCGACTAGGACGACCATGGGCGTCATCTTCATGTTGCAGCTCCCCGATTGAAATAGAGGGACCGAATCACGTTGTACAATCCCAGATATGCTCCGATCACAATCAACAATCCCAGAGATGCCCGCAAGACATAGTAGGGTTGAATTTCAGGCAAGGTCCGATACAGGGTTTCGCCGTTATACCAGGCATTGCCCTGGATCAACCCCACGGTTGTCAGTACCACAAAAAAACCGGTAATACCGATAAGGACGAACCAGTACTGTAGGTCGGCCAGAAACCTGCTGAACAGCGGTTTTCCCGTTATCCGCGGCAGAAGGAAATAAAGACCACCCAGGGCCGTGATTCCGGCAAACCCGAACACACCAATGTGAGCATGGCCCACCACCCAGTTGTTAAAATGGGTGATGCGCTGAACGTGCGGCAAGGCCATGATGGATCCTTGGATATTGGCAAAAAAGTAGTAGATCGTACCGGTAAATATAAACTTGGCACCGATGTCGGCATGAATATCTCCCAACTTGCCTTTGACTGTATACCAGAGGTTGATAAGTACAATCATCACCGGAATCACCATGGCAACACTGTCCACGATGGATATTGTTTTTAGCCATGTGGGTACCGGGACCTGAAGCAGATGATGGGTGCCCACATGCGTGTAGACAATAATAAGCGACCAGAAACCAATCAGGGACATGGTATGGCTGTATAAGGGGCTGCGGGTGGCGATGGGCAATACGTAGTAAGCGACACCGAGGGCCATGGGGGTCAGCAGCAGTCCAAAAATATTATGACCATAAAACCAGAGGAGGATGGCGTCGGGGATGCCCACCAATGCACCGGTATCGGGTTTCCAGATGACGTTGCCCAGACAATAGGTACAAGCCGTCAGTACGACGGCGGCCACCGCATACCAGATGGAGACGTATAGGATCGGCTCCAGGCGTTTACGAATCGTCATGAGCAAGTTGTAGATGACCAGAATAAAGGCGAAAACTACCATCATATCTACGATCCAGGGCAATTCGGCGTACTCGCGGCCCTGGGTATATCCCAGGGATATGCCCAGCATGCCGGCGGCCAAGGTGATATTCCAGAAGATGGCGGTGAGGACCCCTAATTTGTGGCTATGAAGTTCCGTCCGAAGCAAGCGGGGAATATAGTAGAACGCTGCCGCCAAGAGACCGGGTGTGACAAACCCGAACAGCACCGCGTTGATATGCATGGGGCGCAGACGCCCGAAATGGATATATTCGATGTTGGCCATGAAGTCGGGTGCCATCAAATATGTGGCGGCAATCAGTCCAAAGGTTGTCGCCACGGCAAACCAGGCGGCGGACGTCAGCGTAAAGGCGACGGCCGTTTGATTTTGTTCGCTATGATGCGAGGTTTCTTGGCTTGACACGATGACTCCCTTGCTTAACTGTGGCACGCCAGCCAGCAATCCAGGTTGGCGCCTCTTTCACGATGACATTCGACACATTCACCCATGCGCCAAATTTTGGCCGGCAGGCGCTGCAGGTTTTGGACTTCGCCGTGGCATTCCTGACACTTCACGTTTTTGTTTATATGACGTTGGTGGTTGAACAGAACATGTTCGGCCACATAGTTGACCTTGACCCACGGTGTCGGCGTTCCGGTATCAAAATATTGATGCTCCTTCAGGATCCAGGGATGTCGGGCAATGATGTAGTTATGGCAGTGCAAACATTTTTCCACCGGGGGTATACCCGGAAAGTTCGAATAGGCCACATAGGGGTGACAATACTGACACTGTATCTGCTTAACCCCGCTGTGCACGTTATGGCTGAAAGGTATCGGTTGCTCGGGTCCCATGGCATCGGCTGACATCCCGTAAAAGATAAACAGGAACCCGGCTGTCAGTACCAGGGTTAAGAGTGTTAAAAGTATGGCCGTTTTGGGTTGCTTCACGGTTTTGCCCTCTCAGCACCGCATAGTTCCGGAAAGGTTTGCAAAAAATAGCGGATGGCCAGGACCATGAGGCCTAGAAATCCAAGTGTAATCAAGACATCTGAAAAATGTAGGGAGATGGATGTCGCGCCGTGACTCAAGGCGGGTCCCAGTAAAAGCAGGTGCTCAAACCACATACCGATAATGATGACGCAGCAGATAAGCGCCATAATTAAGGGTTTGGTTTTAATTTGTTGGTTCAGGAGGATAAAAAACGGCCCCACAAAGCAGACAATGAATACGGCCCAAGCAAGCCTGTTCCACGGTGTCTGCATGGTGCGGATGATGATGTAATAGGTCTCTTCAGGGATGTTTCCGTAGTAGATGACCAGTAGCTGGACATAGAAAAAATCGGCCCACAAAAGACAGAAACCAAAAAATAACTTACCGACGTCATGGAAATGAGCCGGGGTTAAAAAAGAGGTATCCCCCTGCCGGTTATGAACAATGGCCGCCAAAATGATCAAGGCACCGAGCCCCATAAAAAAAGATTTTACGAAATGGTAGGCACCAAAAAGCGTCGAAATCCAATGGGGATCCATACTCATGACCAGGTCAAAACCGATCAAACAGAGAACCAAGGCAAATGCCAGAATATAAAATCCACCCCAAACAGTCATAAGCTGACGTAGTTTTTCTTGTGTTAACTGTTTGCGTTGCTGTTGCTTGAAAATGATTTGGCGGATGCGGCCACCGGGACCCTGACTGCTTAGTTTGAGCTGCAAGGCATAAAACAGGTATCCAAAACCGAGTATGTAAAGAATGAGGAGCCCAAGACCATCCCGCGTAAACAGAAAGGGGATGTTAAGCCAGACTTCCTTACCGTGCAGATCTTCGTGTAACCACGGAAATACATGCGCTTTACCGGTAAACAGAATCAAAAATAGAATAAATGACAGCGGGAAAAAAGCGGCAAAGGACTCGGAAAGTCCGGCCAGCGGTCCGCTCCAGCGCGCCTTGGTGATGTGCATGACCGCTGAAAAAAGCAGGCCTCCCTGGGCAATAGCCGACCACAACAGAAAATTGATCAAATAGGTCTGCCAGGTTTTTTCAGGATGATGCCCGAATAGCCCCCAAATAAAGGTCAAGGCACCCAGCGCAAACAAGGCCGCGAATATCCAGAACACGGGTGTGTTCCAGGCGGGTTTTTCCGGGGCGCTGTTGGATTCCATCACCATAACTTATCCTGTCTCAAAAACCGTTACATCGGCACCGCGCTGTTCGAAAAAGGACTTTAAGGCCTCTTCCTGCTGGGCCTTGCAACCGGCGAGTACGCCAAAATGTTCACCCGAGCAGCGGGGATCGTAGTGTTGCAGCCAACTTTGATCGGGCAGGCGCATTTGGGTCAGCAAGCCGATGACATTGCCAAATACGGCAAACAAGATGGTGGCCTCAAAACCCACCACCACGAAAGGTATAATGGCCACGATGGGCTTGCCGCTGACAATCATATCCCAGCGGGTGGCGGTAAATATGGCCAGACCAAAACCGGACAGAAAGCCGAGTATGCCACCACAAAGCGTGAACCAGCCTACCCTGCTTTTCTTTAAGTTGAGCGCATCCATAATTTTATGGCTGGGTATGGGGGTGTTCACGCGAATAAATTCAAACGGAGATGCCTTGAGGGCATCCAAGGTCGAAACCACCTGGTCTTCATCTTTAAACAGTCCCATGATGTGACGATCAGGCGCCATGGTCATGTCCTCCTGCAACGGTTTCCTTCATTTCCGTCATGGAAACGGATGGCAGGTGTTTGGCAAACATCATAAATAAGAAGAAGAAAAAACAGAAGGTTCCGATCATAATTCCAAATTCGACCCAGGTGGGGGCGTAAAGGCCCCAGGCATGGGGTGCAAAACCGTGGGCCACACCACCGATGATAATGACGAAGCGCTCCCACCACATGCCGAAATTGACGATGAGCGAAATGATAAACAATGGCACGATGGATGTGCGAATTTTTTTCCACAAAAAGAGCAGGGGCGTCAGGGTGTTGCAGATCACCATGAAATAGAATCCCCAGCGATATTCACCCACCGCCCGCCAGCGGAATTGTTCCATCTCGATGGGATTGTGGCTGTACCAGGCAATGAAATATTCGGTCCCATAGGCCAGACCCACAATCAGGCCGGTTAGAACAATGGTCTTGGCGACGTTCTGTAAAACCTCGATGGTAATGATGTGCTCGTATTTAAAAATTTTGCGCAAGGGGATCATCAACGTCAGCACCATGGCCAGGCCTGAGTGGATGGCGCCGGCCACAAAGTAGGGCGCAAAAATAGTGGTATGCCATCCCGGGACAATGGCCAGGGCAAAATCCCAGCTGACCACGCTATGAACGGATATAACCAGGGGGGTGGCCAGGGCGGCAAAGAAAAGATAACCCCGGGTGTAGTGACGCCACTGTTCATGGGCTCCGGACCAGCCGAATGCGAGCACCCGGAAAATTTTGTGGCGCAAGCCGGTGGTACGATCGCGTATGGCGGCCAGATCCGGTAGCAGGCCGGTATACCAGAAAAGTGAGCTCACCGTGAGATAGGTACTGATGGCGATGACGTCGAACATCAGGGGAGATAAGAAATTGGGCCACAGGAGCCGCTGATTGGGGATCGGCAGCATGTAGTAGACCTGCCAGACTCTGCCCAAATGGATAAACGGAAATAGGCCGGCGATGCAGACCGCGAAAACAGTCATGGTTTCGGCGGCTCTGGCAATGGGATTGCGCCAGCCCGCCCGAAATAGATGCAGGATGGCCGAGATCAGTGTGCCTGAGTGCGCAATACCTACCCAGAAAACAAAATTGATCAAATAGGTGCCCCAGGCAACCGGATTGTTTTGACCGGCGACCCCCATGCCCACAAAAATCTGATACAACCAGCAGGCGGCCCCCATCAGGGCGCCCAGCAGGAGCAACGCCAGGATGAGCCAGTACCCGCGCTTGGGCGGGGTCAGCGTGTCCAATATGGTCTGATCGATCTTGGCGTAGGTAAGCTGGGTCATATTTCCTGGACCACCTTTTTTAAATAGATCACAGCCGGTTTGGTATTTATATATCCCAAGGCCTGGTATGCACGCGGATCCGTCGTCAACCGGCGCACGGTACTCTTCAGGTCCATTAAATTGCCGAAGGTCAGCGCCCGGGTGGGGCAGGTTTGTACACAGGCCGGCTTGACTTCCCCATCGCGAATCTGGCGGTTTTCATTTTTAGCCACATTATGGGCGGCCTTGATGCGCTGGATACAGAAAGAACACTTTTCCATGACACCCTTGCTGCGTACGGTGACGTCCGGATTGAGCTGCAGGTTGAGCGGTTCCGGCCATTGCCAGGTAAACCAGTTAAAGCGTCGCACCTTGTAGGGGCAGTTCTGTACACAATAACGGGTACCGATGCAGCGGTTGTAGATCTGATTGTTAAGACCTTCCTTGGAGTGATGGGGGGCATAGACCGGACAGACACTTTCGCAGGGCGCGTTGTCGCAGTGTTGACACATCATGGGTAAAAAGGTCAGGTTGTGCATGGCATCCGGATCATGGTAGCGTTCCACGTTCATCCAGCCCATTTCCCGGCCTTCGAGAATTCTTTCTTCGCCAACAACCCCGATATTGTTCTCCGCATAACAGGCCGCGGCACAGGCGCCGCAACCGATACACTTGTCCAGATCCACCACCATGCCCCATCGATAGGTGTCATGTTCATGGGACGGATAGACATCCCGTTTGGGATCATAACCCTCTGGCAAGGGCAGCGTCAGTGGAAAATGGCCCATGGTCAGACTCGTTTTGTGCCCGGCGTGGTCATGCGTTAAATCAGACAGCTTGACATCGAGAGCCAGTGTGCGACCGTGCTGGATGCGGCTGCCGGATGTGCAGGCCAGTTTCATTCGATGCCCGGTTTTCTGAATCTTTACCCCCGTGGTTGTAAAATCCATCCCCCCTGTATTGGGTTGGGCTGTCCCCGACAGCAGTTTGAGAGGATCTAATCCAATTGTGGGGGTATTGGATTCCTGCCCTTGATGTCCCTGGCCCAGATCCATGACCAGAAGTCCAGGTACCACCAGTTCAGACAGTACCACCGGTGCTTTTAACCGGCCATTTGGGGATTGAATGTCGATGATGTCTTCTTGCTGGATGCGGTTGGACTTTGCGGTATCGGGATGCATGGCCACCGGGGTCTGCCAGGCAATGCGCTGCAAAGGGTCCGGTATTTCACACAGCCAGGGCTTATTGGCACCCCGCCCGTCAAAAAATCGGATGGACGGTCGAGCTTGAAACGTTAATTCAGCCGGCTTTGTATCCGGTGTGCGTGCGAATAGCTCGGTGATGCGTTCCGCATCGGGGCTCGATTGGGGAGATGAATTGTGGGGCGATAATTCAAATTGTCCTCCCTGCCGGAGGGTTTGCATCCATTTAAATTCATCATCAATACCATGCTCGCGCGACAAGGTTGCGATCAGGTGGTCCTTGTACGTTTGCGTCGGGCGATCAGGTTCGAAACAGGTTTGCAGGAGGATATCGCCAAGATGGGGCACACGGGTCAGCGCTCCCATGGTTGGTTGTAATGTGGCAGTGAGCCCCTGAACGCCGCCGTATTCATCCCAGGTCTCAAGGGGCATGCGTACCGGTAAAACCAGATCGGCCAGGGCTGCGGTTTCGTCGATAAAATTACCGAAGCAAACCACAAAGGTGTCACTTTTTACGATGGCTTCCGCTACGCCACTGCCGTTTGCCATGGCAAAAACCGGATTGGTATTGTTGATCAGCAGCAGCTCAATTTTATCCTGCTCAAGCGATTTGAAAAAGGATAGACCATCCGAACGTTTGGCTGCCAGTTCAACACGGTGCCTGTGTTCGAAATCCAGTAGTTGCAGTTCCGGATCCAGACTGAGATTGAGGCAATTGGCCGCCACTTGGGTTAGAAGTCCATTGGGGCCGCAGTCACCGGTGCCGGGTCCGAGAATCAAAGGGCTATCGGCGCGAGCCAGGCGATTGAGAAGGTGGTCATATGCCGTTCCTGAAATTTGTGCTTGTTGCAGGACACGATCACGGGTGTAGGGCTTTAGCTTGTCGGTCAGCCTTTGATGCAAGGATCCGGGCAGCTGGCTTCCGATGCCGTTCAGGAGAATATGTCTGAGCATTCCCAAAGCAATGACATGGGCACTGTCGGGTTGGCAGGCAATCCAGTGATCGGCGTTCACACCGGTGAGGGATCGATAAGGCCCGATATGGATAAAGGCGTTTTTATGGTGGCCATGTAATTGATGCATGGCCTTGAATTTCCATGCATATTCAACCGGTGATAGCCAGGTTTCTAAAAAGTCGGCCCCAAACGATATCAAAAGGTCAGCCCGGTCCATATGATAGGAAGGCAATCCTTCCGTACCGAAAACCAATGCGTTGGCTGCTTTTAGGGTTTCATAGGCAAACGGCTCAAACACGGTGGGCGGGTCGCTGTCTAGATCTTGCAGGGCCTCTTCAAAAAGGGACATGAGATTGGCGCCGACTGTTTCGGTGATCAGGCGAACCCGATTTGATTGGCTGCGTGCCCTGGTAAAGCGTTTTTTAAGAATTGCCTGGGCTTCGGAAAAGGAAACGGCTGAAAAACGACCGTCTTTTTTAAGAAGGGGGGTTTTGAGTCTTTGCGGGTGGTAAATTCCCTGCAAGGCTGCTTGCCCCCGCATACACAGGGCGCCTCTGTTGACGGGGTGCAGGGGGTTCCCCTCCAGCTTGATGATACGACCTTCACGGTTGCTGGCCAATACGCCGCAGCCGGCCGGACATTCCCGGCAAGTGGAGGCATACCAACTGGATTGTCCCGTGACCATGTCGGCGGGTGCCCTGACCAAGGAGAACAGCTTTTTATCGCTTTCGGGGGAACATGAAGCAGCAAAGGCCAGACTTCCCATTCCGGCAATTTTCAAAAAGGTGCGACGGTCCATATCAGCAGGCACTCCGGCAGAATCTATAAGGGGCCAAGGGTATTACGGGCTTACTGCGCAGCGATAAAGAAATTCGAAAAAATCAGAACAGGTCACATTGTGACACGAATCTGTAACCAGCTAAGTACCCGAGACCTGCCCAATTGTCAATAGAAACCCCATACCCAAGTCGGATAAGCCGGAAATTATGAATGCCAAGCACCAATTCCCGAATCCCGATACCCAAATTTCAAATGGGCGTTCAGCTGATCGAATTTCGAATTTCATATCCTGCTCAGAGTTGATGCCATGTTACTTGAGAGGTACTGAATAAAGTGGCCGGATCTGAATAGCAGTGCCGACCTAAAAAAAACTTGACATATATGTGTATTGCAAATACAGGACAAATAACACCATAAAAGTCCGATATGAGCTGAGATGATATGCGCCTAACCAGAGCCGGTGAGTATGCCATACGATGTGCCCTCTATCTTTCTTTCGAGGGAACGGGAATTGTTGTCAGCAAAAAGAAGATTGCCGAATGTATGGATATTCCCTCCCAATTTTTGGGTAAAATCGCCCAGCAGCTGGCCCGTGACGGGATCATCGAGATTGTTCAGGGTTCCCGGGGCGGGTATCGCTTATTGATCCCGGCCGAAGATCTCACCATTTTGCGTGTGGTGGAGGCCGTAATCGGTGAAATTTATCTCAATGATTGTGTCGCGCATCCCGATTCTTGCGAACGTACGCCGGTCTGCTCCATCCATCGTATATGGGAAACCGCCAGAGACCAGCTCAGAGATACATTGCGGCAAGCAGATTTTAAAAGTATACTGGCCGATCGAAGTTGCACCATGGACCTAATGGCGCGTATGAAGGCAGGATCTTAAAAAAATAGTTGTATTGACTGAATAATATAGTAGAAACCCAGAAGAATACTGGTACTTATGTCATCATGAAAGACCCTCAAGCACAGGGTACAATCTTTAGACTCTTTCGAGGCTTTGGTGTAAAAATTTGAATGCGGGAGGAAACGAATGGATTTAGTTACCCTATCACGATTGCAGTTTGCAGCCACAACCATGTTTCATTTTCTGTTTGTGCCCTTGACTTTGGGCCTAACGATTATGATTGCAACCATGGAAACCAAGTATGTCAGAACTGGGGATAAAACCTACCTGCACATGACCAAGTTTTGGGGCAAGATTTTTTTGATCAACTTTGCCGTGGGGGTGGTTACCGGGATTACCCTGGAGTTTCAATTCGGAACCAACTGGTCAGGGTACTCAGCTTACGTGGGCGATGTGTTCGGCTCCCTGTTGGCCATTGAGGCCACGGCCACATTTTTTCTGGAGTCCACCTTCATCGGCGTGTGGATTTTCGGCTGGAAAAAACTATCCAAAAAAGCGCATGCCGCGGTTGCCTGGCTGGTTGCCCTGGGCTCCAACTTTTCAGCCGTATGGATTCTGATTGCCAATGCCTGGATGCAAAGCCCTGTGGGTTTCACTTTCCGCAATGGCCGGGCAGAAATGGTGGATTTTGCCGCCGTGGTGACCCAACGTTTTGCCATCTACAAGATTGTCCATACACTTAGTGCGGCATTGGTGCTGGCATCGTTTTTCGTCATGGGCATCAGCGCCTATCATCTATTAAAGAATCGCAACAAAGAATTTTTTACCAAATCGTTTCGCACCGGTCTGGGGTTCGGGGTGATATTTTCCCTGGTGGTTTTCATCATGGGAGACATGAACGGCGTTCTGGTAGCCGAAAAACAACCCACCAAATTGGCGGCCATGGAGTCCCTGTGGGAAACCCAGTCTATGGCGCCATCCTACCTATTCACCTGGCCGGATCCGGAAAATGAGCGCAATGCCATTGAAATCGGCAGAATACCCGGACTGCTGAGTTTTCTGGTGAAACATGATTTCAATGCCGTGGTGCCGGGCCTCAAAGATTTTCCCAAGGAGGAACGACCGCCGGTCTTGATAACGTCTTATGCCTTTCGCGGGATGGTGGGCTTGGGCGTAATTTTCATTCTGCTGACGGTGTTCGGGTGGTTTAACCGAAAAAAACTGATGGCGTACCCCTGGTATTTACGAATTATGGTGTTGGCCATTCCGCTACCCTATATCGCCATCCAACTCGGCTGGCTCCTCACGGAGATCGGCCGTCAGCCCTGGATTGTTTACGGTGTGCTGAAGACCGCCGATGGGGCTTCTCCGGTGGCCGCATCCCAGGTGGCCATATCTCTGGTGGCCTTTATCCTGGTGTATGGGCTTCTGGGTGCAGCCGGATTCTATCTGATGTACCAAAAAGCAGTCAAAGGACCAGATCTGGAGTCTGAGGATGCAACACGTGATGGTGGCAGCGCCGAAGTGCAACCAGCTTAAGAATTGAGAAATAGACTTCTAACGCACCCGTTGGATAAATATAGGAGGAAAAAATGGTATTACAGACGATTTGGTTTTTTCTATGGGGTCTGTTATGGGCAATGTATTTTATGACCGATGGTTTTGACCTGGGTATCGGGACGCTGTATCCGATCCTGGGCAAAAGTAATGAAGACAAGCAAACCATGATCAATGCTATGGGACCTTTGTGGGACGGCAACGAGGTCTGGCTGTTAACGGCCGGCGGTGTGACGTTTGCCGCCTTTCCCCTGGTCTATTCGGTGATGTTTTCATCCCTTTACACGGCCTTGATGCTAATCCTGTTTGCCCTGATCATCCGCGGGGTTTCTTTTGAGTTCCGCAACAAAATCACCCATCCCGTCTGGATGAAAGTATGGGACACCTGTATTTTCATCGGCAGCGTCGCACCGGCAATCCTGTTTGGGGTGGCATTTGCCAATATTTTCCGGGGGATTCCCATCAATGGCGAGGGCTTATTCCAGGGCAACCTGTTTACCCTGTTGAATCCCTACGGTCTCTTGGGTGGCGTTTTATTCCTGTTGCTGTTTGTGCAACATGGCGCCAACTGGATCATTGTTAAAAGCGAAGGAGACCTCCAGGCAAGGGCTGTCGATATGTCCAAAAAAATCTGGCCCGTTCTGGTGGCGGTCGCTGTAATTTTTTTGGTGGCCAGCTGGTTCGCCACACCGCTTTATAAAAATTATCTGGCATGGCCGGTCTTATGGCTGGTAATCCTGGGTACGGTTGCGGCCTTGCTGTCTATCCGGCTATTTTTAAACCAGGAAAACTGGTTCAAAACCTGGTTTGCTTCGGCCTTTACCATCGTGGGGGCCACGTTCTTTGGCGTGATCGGACTGTATCCCAATCTGTTTCCGTCCAGTATCGATCCGGCCTTTAGCCTGTCGGCACACAATGCCTCTTCCAGCCCGCTGACCTTAAAAATCATGCTGGTGGTGGTGATCTTGTTCGTGCCGATTGTGCTGGCCTACCAGATTTGGACATACTGGCTGTTTAAGGATAAGGTTAGGCAGGCGGATTGGATGTACTAGCAACCACGCTGGCTTTCTGAGAGAAGGAATTTGAAACAGATGTAAAATGGCATCCTATGAATACGTCACTCTCCCAGAATCACCGCGCTATCTTTGTGCCAGGAGATCGACACCTTGCCGCCTTTGGCAAAGGATGTTTGGCCTTGGGCCGTATCCTTCTGTTTTAAGAAGACAGTTATCTTTTCTAGTTGGGAAAGCGCAATAATATAGTGGATACTGTCTCCGAGATACATGCGGTTGACGATTTCACCCGTAAACCGATTTTCCACATTTGAAGCGTCTGTTTCCGGATTGACGACTATCTTTTCGGGTCGAATTGAGAATTGAATTTCTTCGCCCTGAGATAGGTTTTGGCTGACGGGTAGGGCAACTTCCAAGCCTCCCTCGGAGATGAAGTTGGTTTTGTCCGCCTCAATTGCAACAACCTTGCCTGAAAAAAAATTGGATACACCAATAAAATCGGCCACAAAACGGGTTTTGGGGCGATCATAAATTTCTTCCGGTGTCCCCACCTGTTCGAGGCGCCCTTTCTCCATAACGGCGATGCGATCCGACATTGTCAAGGCTTCTTCCTGGTCATGGGTGACATAGATGAAGGTGATGCCGACTTTTTCCTGCAGGTTTTTTAGCTCCACCTGCATGGCCTTGCGCAGCTTGAGATCAAGGGCGCCCAAAGGCTCATCCAGCAGCAGCACTTCGGGACGCAGGATCAGGGAGCGTGCCAGGGCAATTCGTTGTTGCTGTCCGCCGCTTAATTGACGCGGATACCGATCCCCCATCTGATTCATCTGCACCAGGTCCAGCGCTTCTTCCACGAGGCCATCAATTTTATCTTTCGGTGTTTTCTTGCGTTCCAAACCGAAGCGAAGGTTGCCGGCCACGGTCAGGTGTGGAAAAAGAGCGTAATTCTGGAAGACCGTGTTAACATTTCTTTCATAGGGTCGCTTGCTGCTGACATCCTGATTATTGATTAATATCTCCCCTTGGGTGGGTTCCTCAAAGCCGGCGACCAGTCGGAGCGTCGTTGTCTTGCCGCATCCACTCGGGCCCAATAGGGAAAAGAATTCTCCCCGTTTGATTTTGAGATTAACATTGTCGACCGCGGTTACATCATTAAACTGCTTGGTGACGGCTCTGAGTTCAACGGATATGTCCATTCATCTAACCTTTATTAAAAACCGAGCCGACTGCGCCAGGTCAGAGACAATCGGCTCAACCGAAATATGTAACAATAAATTCGAAGCACGAATATCGAAATCCGAAACAATACCAAATTACATAAATACCAATGACCAAAACAAAACTTCAGGCTACATGCTTAGAGCTGATGTTTGGAAAATATTAAAGTGCCTTTAGCTCGGTCCATATCTCGTCATAAATGCGCGTGGCTTCACCGATATCAACCAAAAATTCACAGCGATCCAAGACCGCCTGGGGCGGATAGATGCCGGGATCGTTGAGGGCCTCTTTGTCTATCAGGGGTTTGGCCGTATCCAGCGGTGTGGCGTACCAGACATAATTTGAAACCGCCGCCGAGACCGCCGGACGCATATTGTAATTTATCCAGACCTCGGCCGTGTATTTATGCGGCGCCGATTTGAGGATGCACATGTTGTCGGTCCAGACCTCACAGCCCTCCTTGGGGATACAGTACACAATGGCATCGTTGTCCTCCATGGCCATATATACGTCACCTGACCAGAGCTCGGAAATCCATACTTCGCCGGATATCAAAAGGCTTTTCACCGGAGCTGACATGTAGGCCTTGAGCAAAGGCTTCTGATCCATCAGCAGTTTTTTGGCCTCCATCAGTTCTTTCTTGCTGGTAGTATTGAGGGAATAGCCCAGATATTTCAATGCTACCGAAATAGCACCCCGAACGTCATCCAGCATGGTGATTTTACCTTTGTACTTGGCATCGAAAAAGATATTCCATGAGTCAATTTTGCCGGTCAGTTTCTTGCTGTTATAACCGAACCCGGTGGTGCCCCACTGGTATGGAATGGAGTATTTCATGCCCGGGTCGTAGGGTGGATTTCGGAGGGCTTTGTTAACACCGGCAATGTTGGGGATATTGGCATGATTGAGCGGGGCTAGAAGTTTTTCCTTCATCATGATTTCAACCATGTATCCCGTGGGGTAGACCACATCATAACCGGTAGCACCCGATTGCACCTTGGCCAGCATGGACTCATTGTCTTCAAATGTGTCGTAATTGACCTTCACCCCGAATTCCTTTTCAAAATTGGGTATGGTTGCTTCATCAATATAATCGGACCAGTTGTAGACATTCAGCTTTTTAGAAAGTTTGCTTCGATCAACCTGAGCGGCGTACGCTTCGCGGGTCCATTTGAATTGGTTTTCCACGATGGAGAGCGCGCCGGCCAGGGATAATCCCAAAGCCGTTGTTTTTTTTATGAAATTTCTCCTGGTGATTCTACCGCTTGAAAACGCTTCGACCAATGCATCTATCCTCGATTTTTTAGTCATGGTTCCTCCTCCTTTCCTCGGCCGTATTGATGTGGTTTGAGTAGATGCCTACCCGTAAACAATTAAGGATAAACAACATTAAAATTTTCAATTTTTTATCAAAACTTGCCATGTTGTTTATGCAGCTATGTGGCTAAGCCGCCCTACGCTGCAAACGGTCGGCAACTGTGATGAGTATCATGGAAAATAGAATAATTAGGGCGCTCAGCGCGTTAATTTTGGGAGAAACCCCCAATTTCACCATGGAGTATATTTTAAGCGGCAAGGTGGTGGAGCCGATACCGGCCACAAAAAAAGTAATGACAAAATCATCAAAAGACAGCGTAAAGGCTAAAAGGGCTGCCGCTATGATTCCCGGCATCAGCTGGGGGATGGTCACTTTAAAAAAGGTTGTCAACTCGTCTGCACCCAAATCCATGGCGGCTTCTTCCAGCGCCCGGTCCATTCCCTGGAGCCTGGCCCGAACGATTAACATGACAAAGGGGATATCAAAAGCCGTGTGCGCGATAATCACCGTATACAACCCCAATTGCATCTGGAGGATGGATGTGTAGAAGATCAACAGAGAAATTCCGACAACAATCTCCGGGGTAACGATGGGCAGAAATAAAATCCCGTCAAAGATCATCTTTCCACGAAATCGATACCGATACAGCCCATAGGCAGTGAGCGTGCCGATAATGGTGGACAATACCATGGCTGCCAGGGCAATGACGATGCTGTTGTACAAACAGTCGATGATCTGGGGATCTTTAACGAGTTTTACATACCAGTCCCAGGTAAATCCTTTCCAGACAACGCTAAACCGGGAGTCATTAAACGAAAAAACGGTCAAGACGCATAAAGGAATATACAAAAAGAAATAGCAAAGGCATGTAAACCAGGTCAGCGGATTGAAGTACTTGGCAATTCTCATCGTACTTCCTCCAAGGCCTCTTTACCACCGGCAAATTTCAAGTAGGCAAATACCGCGAACAGAACCACGGTCATCAGGACAAAGGATGCTGCCGAACCAAAGGGCCAGTTGCGGGCCATACCAAATTGGAGCTTGACCAGATTGCCGATCATCATCGCCTTGGCACCCCCTAATAAATCTGAAACCACATAGACACCCACGGATGGTATGAATACGAGCAGGGAGCCTGCCAAAATCCCGGATTTGGTTAAGGGGACGGTCACCTTTAAGAATCGCCATAAGGGTGTGGCACCCAGATCTTCGGCGGCTTCCAGCAGGGATGGATCCAACTTTTCTATTGAAGCATAAAGTGGCAACACCATAAAAGGAAGATAAACATAAATCAGGCCAAGCAGAATGGCACCTTCATTATAAAGCAGGGGTATGGGCTCTTTTATGATGTGCAGAAACTGGAGTACGTTGTTTATCAGACCGGTGTCACGAAGGATCAGCATCCAGGCATAGGTGCGGATGAGATCGCTGGTCCAAAAGGGCAGAATTACCAAAAACAGCAGTATGCTTCGCCAGCGTTTGGGAGCTCTGGCGATCTTGTAAGCCATGGGATAGCCAATAAGCAGCAGCGCAATGGTCGCCATAAATGATAGTCGGAAAGTCCGGAGCAAAATTTTTAAATAGATGGGACTTATAAACCGCGGATAATGCTCCCAGGTAAATACCCAGTTGACGCCCCCGTAGAGACCCCTTTCCAGAAAACTGTAGATGGCCATGATAACAAGCGGTAAAAGGAAGAAGATACCAATCCAGAAAATACAGGGAGAAAGGATGCCAAATACCTTGGCATTATTGTGGCGGTGAAAAAATTTAAGAATCCGTGTTCTAAGACTGGGCTTTTCCATAGTATTAAATTTGAATTCATCCCCCGCTGCTTGCAGCGGGGGATGAATTCAAATTGTGAGATAAGATCCTGTTTATTGCGAAAGTGCGATGCCGAAATGCGAAAGGGTCGCGTTTCATAAAACCGTGGAAAACAATTTTATTTTATAGCCTTGTCCGATCTTTTTGTAAAGCCAATAAAATAAATCCTGAGGGAATCAACCAGTGCATGTAAAATTATGGAGAGCCGAATTTGAGGCACATACCCCGGTATTATCAGTCATGCGATTCATTTTGTTGAATGAGCTTTTTATATTCAGGGCTGGTATGCAACAGCTCGTCATGTTTACCCAGCGCCCGGATGCGACCACCATCGAGGATGACGATTTGGTCAAATCGGCTCAGGTGCGAGGTCAGGTGGGTAATCATGAGCAGGGTGCGACCCTGTGCGGCCTGCAGCATGGTCGGCATCAGTTTATTACGGGTGTCGGGGTCCAAGCCTTCCAGGGGTTCATCCATTACCCAGATGGGAGTGTCCTGTAAAAAAAGACGGGCAATAATCAATCGGCGCGCCTGGCCACCTGAAATGGTGCGACCGCCTTCACCGATCCAGGTGTCCAATCCATGCGGAAGGCTTTGCACCCATTCAAGCAATTGCGCTTTTTCCAGGGCAGATTGCATGGCCGCCGTATCGGCATTCGGTCGGGCCATATTTATGTTTGCACCTAAGGTCGTATGAAATAAGTGTGCGTTTTGGGAAGCAATGCCAATGGCTTCGCGAAGATCAGGTTCGCTCAAACTTCGGATATCCTGGCCACCGATTTGAATGCTACCGCGGGATGGATTCCAGAATCGGGCCAGCAGATTGACCAGGGTGGATTTGCCCGCACCGGTTTCACCCAAAACTGCTACATGCTGCCCCTGTTGGATATGAAGGTCAAAGTTAGATAGAATCTGATTTTGAGTCTGTGTATATTGAAAATCGATTTGATCAAAGCGAATATCGTACTGTTTGACCGGGGCGTCGGACGTTTGCGGAAACGTGACCATGGGCTTACCTTGCACCATCTCCGCCAGCCGGTTGCCGGCCTGGCGTGTTTGTCCCAGATATTGATAGGCCAAAGGAAGGGGGGCAAGGGCTTCAAAAGATGCCAGCACTGCGAAAACCACCAAGGCCAGGTTAGTCCCCTCAAGGCTGCCGCTTTCAATGCGATCGATCCCGATACATAAAACCGTTAGCGTTGCCATTCCGCTGATGAGGATTGTGGCTGCGGTGGAGAGACACCGCAGATAGCTCATATTCTTCTGAATTTGAAGTAATTCCTGACTCTCGGATCGTAAGCTGTCGACCTGCCGGTTCCAGGCATGAAACAGCATTAATACAGTCATGCCCTGGATGGACTCGACAATACGTATTCGCAATTTAGCTGTTTGAAAAACCAACTTGCAGCCCAGGTTTGCTCCGGATTTGGCAGCTAAGAAAGGGACAATCGTGCCGGAAACCAGTAGAAAGAGCAGCGCACTTCCTGCCATCCAGAAATCGAAACATGCCAAAAGTCCCACGACCACCAGAATGGTAAATATCGCGACCACGCTGGGTGATAGGGTCCGCACGTACAGATTATCCAGCGCATTGATGTCGCTGACAATCCGATTGAGAATATCCGAACTCCGGTATTGCATCAAACGAGCCGGTGCCAGGGGCTCGATCCGGTCATAAAACCATACCCGCAACGAGGCCAAAATTCGAAAGGTGACATCATGGTTGGTTATACGTTCACCATATCGGGCCAGGGTACGGGTGGCAGCAAATAAGCGTACGCCGATACTGGGGAAAAAGAAATTGAATAGATGGGCCGTACTCAGTGTTAGTCCGGCAAAAGCCGCGGCAGAGATGAACCAGCCCGATAAAGCCAGCAGACCCACTGAAGCCAAAATAGCGATCCAACCGAGTATCGTCCCCAGAAGCATCCGCCAGACATGCTGGCTTAGCAGGTTGAGAAAAGGTGTAAATGGATTAAGGAATTTTTTCATATAACTGTTAGCGATAAGCAGTCAGCCATCAGCGGTGAGCTGCTGACAGCTGAAATCTTACTGCTTATTGCTTTGAATAAGGCTTCCGTTTTCCAGACGATAGATTCTTTCAAAATTGTCTAGCTGTTCCCAGCGATGGGTCAGCATGACCATGGTACGCTTGTCAGCAAAGGCCATCAAGGCCTCGATCACCATTTGAGCCGAATCCATATCCAAGCCGGCCGTGGGTTCATCCAATAATAGGACCGGTGCATTTTTTAAAAAAACGCGTGCCAGGGCCACACGTTGTGCCTGCCCGCGTGATAGGCCCCAACCATGCTCGCCGATCTCTGTTTCAAGTCCCTGGGGCAGTCTCCGGGTAAAATCGAGCACGTGGGCACGATGGGCGGCTTTTTGAATATCAGCCGGGCTGGCCTGGGGCTTGCCCAAACGGATGTTTGCAGCAATACTCCCCTGGAACAGTAACGGGTCCTGGCCCAGCCAGGCCAGAGAATGTCGCCAGGTTTCCAGATCTAAAGTGGAAAGTGGCATTCCATTGATACGAATTTCACCGTGGTCGGGCTGTATAAATCCGAGGATTAAATTCAAGATGGTTGTTTTTCCAGAACCGCTTTGACCGATAAAGGCCACCTGTCCACCCGCTGCAATATCTAATTCCACATTTTTAAGGACAGGATCTTCTTTGGAGCCATAGGAAAAAGCCACCTGCTGAAATATGATGCCAGCGGGTTTTTTTGTGTCTATCTGCTGCTGACCGGTAAACGTTGTTTCAGGTCGTTTGCTTAGGGTTTCCAGGATACTCTGGGCAGCACCCAAAGCTTCGGCGCGGGCATGATAGTGCGTACCCAAATCCCGTAGAGGTAGATAAAAATCAGGTGCCAGCAGCAGAATAAAAAGACCATGCTTCAAGGTGAGTGTTTGGCCGTATAGCCCGAAGTTGGCATAGCCCAGGTAGGTGGTTCCCAGGTAGACCGCCACCAGGGCAATGGCAAGTGAACTGGCTAGCTCCAATACCGCGGTGGATAAAAAAGCAATACGTAGCACTTTCATGGTGCTGTGACGATAGTCATCTGAAACTTGGGCGATGGCGGCATCCTCTTGCTGGCTCCGATTCAGGAGTTTAAGGGTCGGTATCCCCTGGAGGATATCCAGGAAATGAGCGCTCAGGCGTGACAGCGCCTGAAAATTGCGTTGACTGATGGATTCGGCCCCCATACCGATAAGTACCATGAATAAAGGTATCAGGGGAGCGGTCAAAAGAAATAGGCCCCCGGCAGCCCAACTGATGGGGAAAATAAAGGCCAAAATAGCAGCCGGTATGGCAACAGCCAATGCGAGCTGGGGAAGATATAGCGCGTAAAAAGCTTGCAGTGCCTCCACTTGTTCCAATAATATGGTGGATAGCCCGCCGCTATGGGCGCTTTCGCCATGAATGGGACCCAGGGCACCCAAATGACGCATTAGCTTCATGCGAATTTCCTGGCGTATACGGGCGCCGGCTTGAAAACCACACGCCTCTCGGACCCAGGCCAAGGCCGCACGCAAGATAATGACCACCACCAACAACCACAGCTCTGAACTGAACGCCGTTCGAGACATGCCATCGATAAAGGCGCCGTGAATGATTCGCGATAAGAATGCAGCCTGGAGTACTAGCAGCAATCCGCCGCCAAAACCAGTTAGAATTGAAAGCAGTATCCAAGCCCGCCCGTGTCGCTGATTGCCGGCTAACCATAAAATCGGCTTGGGGGAGACAACCTGATTCATACCGTTATTGGGCGCATCTGTGGGCATACCGTTTCAGGCTCAAGGTGACGCGTTTATTCAAGGGGCTGGTTCCCGCTTTTATAGATATACATCTCGGCTTTTTCAAGGGTAACCAGGCCTTCGGAAATAACGCTCTCTACGCGTTTTAGGTAGCCATTGATTTTTTCAGGTCCATCAACAATTTCGACAACAATGGGCAGATCCAGGGAGAGCCTTAATATTTTAGATGTATGGATGCGGCTGTTGGCCCCAAATCCCATCAATCCACGCAGAACGGTGGCACCGGTGAAACCGCCCAAACCAACCAGAAGCAGTTGTTCATGGATCAATAACCCGTTCAAATTTAATACCCGATTCTTATAGCGAGATCGAGCCTATGACATTTTTATGACGCCTGTCAAAATAAAAGCAAACCTTGTGGCACCTGAACTGCCAGACAAAATGTCAAAAATATCCGAAACGCTTTTGGTACGAAACGGATGATTATGCTCATAACCACTAGCGTGAATGAAATCTTGTCAATCAAGCCAGATAGTGTTTAAGGAAAGAGCATTATGATCATTATCAGCACCGCGTTCCACATGAAGAAGGTCAGTCCATAGAGTATCGCCCTTCTCTTGGTGAAGCATCGCGCGATTAGGCCTAATATTCCGCTTGTAATTCCGGCATAAAAAAACATGAGCGTGCCGCCGCTGTTGTCCGGATTTTGGCCACTGTCAAACCACATTTTCATGCCAACCATAGCTGCCAATGTGCCTCCTAGAGTAACTGTCACAAATATGTTCCGAAACACAAGCCAGAGTGTAAGCGGTACAGGTATTTTTTCGTTACGACATATCATGTTGAATCTGCCTCACTAGCGTAGTGCCCTGACGGATTGGTGATGTTTCGACTACCTAATTTTATTAAGAATCGG